>VOFK01003676.1_pt1 | contig 31238 bp, 49 predicted proteins | sample 5384121 | NCBI WGS metagenome assembly VOFK01 (sample SAMN12384730, study PRJNA508395) | human gut metagenome | isolation source: healthy gut J | host: Homo sapiens | reverse complement strand
AAACTTATAGATACTAAAACATTGTTTATTCCTCTAAAGGCAAATATAGAAGATGAATTAAAACAGGCCAAAAATGAATTTGTAAAATATCACTTAGAATTAGTTAAACAGGAAACATTTTTTCTTACCTATTGAACATAGTATTAGAAATATACTAGTGATAAAAAAGAAATCTTAAATATTATAAAAGTTGTATTCGGTGTTGATTCACCGTTTTTTCTTGTAATATTTATAAAAAAAAATGATATAATAACATTAGTAAAAAAGATAAGAATAGAAAGAGGGTTATAGTATGCAGTCAGGTCAAGAAGTTGTATATCTTCATTTAGATGATATCATTCCCAATCGCTTTCAACCACGTGAAGTGTTTGATGAAAGAGCTTTAAAAGAATTAGCCGCATCAATCAAAGAACATGGTGTAATCCAACCCATTATTGTTAGACAAGTTAATAATAAATATGAAATTATAGCTGGAGAAAGAAGATATAAAGCATCAGCACTAGCTGGAATGACTAAAATTCCTGCTATTATTAATAATTTAGATGATAAAGAAGCCGCTAAAGTAGCTTTACTAGAAAATTTACAAAGAAAGAACTTAAATCCAATTGAAGAAGCAAGAACATATCAAAAAATTCTTGAACTAGATCAAATGACTCAGGAAACACTAGCTAAAACTATGGGAAAAAGTCAATCAGCAGTAGCAAATAAATTACGTTTACTTGCTCTACCAGATGAAATTCAAAGAGCTTTATTAAAAGAAAATATATCTGAAAGACACGCTAGAACTCTTTTGAATTTAAAGAACCCAGAACAACAAAAGGAAATGTTAAAAAGAATAATAGCTGAAAAAATGAGTGTTAGAACATTAGAAGAAGAAATTAGAAAAATTAATGATCCTCAAGAATCATTAGCGGAAGGTGGTCAAATGCAAAATAATAATATTAACACAAATAATCAAACTCCATCTTATCAAGTACCATCACCAGCAGCAATGTTTTCCCCAAATATTAATCAAAAGCCAAATTTAATGGATTCTTTTGAAGAACAAAATAGAGAAAACGATAATATTGTAAATTATGGAGAAATAGATGAGGACGAAATAGCACATGCCAATGAACCTAGTTATGATTCATTTACAAGTAGCGCAAATAAGGAAATTAATGTAAATCAGTTAAAATCTAATGCCACTGATATTGACAATATTTTATCTCCTAAGAAGGAAGATACAAAAGCACCACAAGATGAACAGAAACAAAAAATATCAGGTGACCTTGATAGCTTATTAAATATAGCCCCACCAACTAATAACAGTTTCAACTTGGCAAGGGATGCAATTAACGATAATGATAATAATGAAAACAATAGCAAAGACTATTTCCAAGCTCCTGACTTAATGTCGGTTCAATTACCTAATTCAAGTAACAATGCTAATGCGATTATAAAAAAAGATTACAGTACACACCACAATCAAGTGAAAGTATAATAGATTTTACCAATAATAGTGTTGTAGATAATAAAAAAAGAACATTTAACAAACTTTAGTGATGCAAATAATACGTTATTTGAAAATAAAAAGACAGAGCCTCAAAAACCAAAACCAGCAGAAAAAACACTAGGCATGGCTTTAATAGAAGAAACTTATAAGTTGAATCCAAAGGAACAGGCAAAACAATATAATATTCATCAAATGGTTCAACAAATTAGAAATACAATTCAAACCCTCCAAAGAATGGGTGCTAAAATTGATACAGATGAGATGGATTTTGAAAATCAATATCAAATGGTCATTCGCATAGATAAAAATAGCATTAACTAAAAAAGTTGATTTTTCTCAACTTTTTTTGATATTTAGTTTTCAAAGTGTTGTTTTTTTGATAAAATAATAAATGTGAGAAAATAGGGAAAGGTGATTAAGATGGGAAAGATTATTTCATTAGTCAATCAAAAAAGGTGGCGTTGGAAAGACAACTACCAGTATAAATCTTTCTGCATCATTAGCGGTATTAAATAAAAAGGTATTATTAATAGATTTAGACCCACAAGGAAATACAACTACTGGTGTTGGAATTAATAAAGCGGATATAGAAAGAAGTATTTATGATGTTTTAACAGATAAATGTCAAATTAGTGATGCTATCATCAGAACAAAATATAAGGGCCTATATGTTTTACCAGCAACGATTAATCTTGCTGGATTAGACATTGAGTTGATAGAAAAAGGACAAACTGATCCAGGTTTTACAAAAGGTTCTCAATTAAAAAAGCATTTAGATGAAATTAAGGATAAATTTGATTATATTATAATTGATTGTCCACCTTCACTAGGGTTAATTACAACTAATGCCTTAACAGCATCTAATTCTGTAATAATACCAGTACAATGTGAATTCTTTGCTCTAGAAGGTATTATGCAACTATTAAATACAATTATGTTAGCTCAAAAATCTTTAAATCCTAACTTAGAAATAGAAGGTGTTTTACTAACAATGCTAGATTCAAGAACAAATTTAGGTATAGAAGTTGTTGATGATATTAGAAAATTCTTTAAAGAAAAAGTCTATAATACAATTATACCTAGATTAATAAGATTAACTGAGGCTCCATCACATGGAGAACCAATAATTGCATATGATCCAAAAAGTAGAGGTTCAGCTGCCTATCTAAATTTAGCGAAGGAAGTGATTGAAAGAAATGGAAAATAATAGCATTCAAAGAAAAGCCTTAGGAAAAGGTTTAGAAGAATTATTTCATAGTGAACCTATAGATTTTAATAAGGTAGAAGAAAAAATTGTAAGTAGTACACCAAAAGATGAAATCATCATGGTTAAATTATCTGATTTAAGAAGCAATCCATATCAGCCAAGAAAAATTTTTGATGAGAATGCCCTAGAAGAATTAGCCTCATCCATCAAAGAACATGGTGTTTTTCAACCAATTATAGTAAAGCCAAGTATTAAAGGATATGAGATTATAGCTGGTGAAAGACGAGTTAAAGCTTCTCTTTTTAGCTGGCTTAAAAGAAATACCAGCCATAGTAAGAGAATTCAGTGATGCTGAAATGATGGAAATTGCTCTATTAGAAAATTTACAAAGAGAAAATCTTACATCAATAGAAGAAGCAAATGCCTATAAAAAATTAGCAGAAACCCTAAATTTAACTCAAGATGAATTAGCTAAAAGAGTTGGTAAAAGTAGATCATATATAACAAATACTTTAGGATTATTATCCCTACCAAGTGAAACGCAAAATCTAATTAATGAACACAAAATATCAATGGGTCATGCCAAAATATTAAGTAAATTAGAAGATAAATACCAAATTCAGGAGTTAACTGATAAAATTATCACAGAAGGAATAAGCGTTCGACAACTAGAAGAAATTACATCTTCCCCTGCCCAATTTACCAGAAAAAACAAAATTAATACTTCAAAACATCAAAAAAATGAACAATACGCTTACTTAGAAGATATTTTAAATGAAAAGTTAGGTACAAAAGTAAAAATAAAAAATAATAAATTAGAAATATCATTTACCAATTCAAATGATTTAAACCGTCTCCTTGAAATAATGAATTTAGATAAATAAGGATAAGGAGATAATATAGTGAATAATTTACCTAAATTATATAATATTGATTTAAAATATTTTATCTATCCTATCCTTTATATTTTAATAGGCTATTTAACATATAAACTTATAGATAGAGTTATTGAAAAATCATTTACCAAACATACCTTTAAAACATTAAAGGATAGACATAATCAAAAAAGATTAGAAACAATAAAAACACTTATTTCTAATTTATTAAAGTATTTGATAATAATTTTTGTTGTCCTAGCTATCTTATCCTTATATGGAATCAATGTTAAGTCTATTTTAGCCGGAGTTGGAATAACAGCTGCTATTGTAGGATTAGCTTGCCAAGATATAGCTAAAGATTTATTAGCTGGTATTTTTATAGTAGCAGAAGATCAATATGAGATAGGAGATACAATAGAAATAGATGGATTTATGGGAGAAGTTGTTTTTATTGGATTAAAGACAACTAGAATTAAGGACTATAAAGGAAGAGTAAAAATTATTTCTAATCATACCATCACGGAAGTAATAAATTATAATTTAAATAATTCCTTAGCTATAGTAGATGTTTCAGTTGGATATGAGGAAGACAATGATAAAGTAGAAACTGTTTTAACAGAATTAGTATCTACCCTATCTTCTACCATTCCACATTCTAAAGGAGAAGCTAAATTATTAGGAATAGATAATCTAGGAGATTCTGCTGTTGTATATAGAATAACCTGTCCAGTAGCATCTAATAAACAATTTGAAGCTGAAAGAATTATGCGAAAAAAAGAGATTAAAAAAGTTTTAGATCAAGAACAAATAAAAAAAAATACCATATCCACAGATAGAGGTGCATAGTAATGGAAAATAAAGAATATAGTATTGGAACAATATTAAGACTTAAGAAGAAACATCCATGTGGCGGATATGATTGGGTTGTTACTAGACTTGGAGCAGATATTAAGATAAAATGTTTAACATGTGATAGAAGTGTTCTAATTCCTAGAATAACCCTAAATAAAAGAATAAAGAAAATAGTAACGGATGGTGAGTAAAATGCCAGAAAAGAAAAAATTAAAACTAAAGAAGTTTTTCTTTCATCCAATTACCATGTTTTTAGTTGGAACAATACTAGTAATGCTAATAAGTCTAATTCTATCATCATTTGAAATGCAATCCACTTACAATAGTATTACAACAAATGGTAAAGATCTAACATCAAAATTAGTAGTAGTTGAAAACTTATTTAATTATGAAAATTTAAAATATCTAATAAGTAATACAGTGAAAAAATTTCATGGGATTTTCACCATTATGTATGCTTTTAATATCTTTAATTGGTATAAGTATCGCAAAAAGCTACAGGTTTGATAGGATATTATATCAACTAAACACATTAGAAAACTATCAAAGTATCAATTAACCTATTTAGTATTACTATTAGGTGTTATATCATCAATAGTTAATGAAGTAGGATATGTAATCTTAATACCCTTAGCCGCATTAGTCTATGAAAAAAATGGCCGTAATCCTCTACTTGGAGTAGTAACAGCATTCTGTGGAGTTGCCTTTGGTTATGGGGTATCAATATTTGTAGGATCACAAGAGGTTGCACTAATTCCTTATACGAAAAGTGCTGCCCACCTAATTGATAGCGGTGCTCATATTAGTTTGACATCAAATCTAATATTTATCATAGTAGCATCTCTTATCCTACCATTAATAGGAACACCAATAATTGAAAAATTAATAAGTCCTAAATTACCAAAATTTCATCGACATGATAAGGTAACAGGAAAAACACTTCAAACTAGTGAGTTACTATTAAGTGACATTACTGATGAAGAAGAAAAAAGAATAGCTTTTGAAAAGAATAGTAAGAGAGGGTTAAAATATGCCTTAATTGTTTCAATTATAGTAATTTTACTCTTTGTTTATATGATCATTCCAAATTTACCTGGCTCAGGACTACTACTTGATATGACAGCCAAAACCTATTTAGATCAATTATTTGGTTCTACATCTTATTTTCAAGATGGTTTTTACATATATGGTAGCAATTCTGTTTATTACAACAGGTCTTGCCTATGGTATAGGAGCAAAAACAATTAAAAATGATCGTGATTTAATAGAAAAAACATCAGATACCTTTAAAGATCTTGGTATGGTTTTATTAATGATATTTGTTTTTTCTCAATTTATAACTGTATGGAAACAATCTAATATAGGTATTGTATTCACCAGTTGGTGTGCAAATTTATTGAGTCATTTAGAATTTGATGGAATACCTTTAATAGTAATTACAATTATTATCATTTCTATATCAAACTTCTTTTGTACAAGTCTAAATACAAAATGGATGATTTTTTCTCCTGTGGTTGTCCCATTATTTATGCAAAATAATATATCTCCCCAATTTGCGCAGATTATTATGAGAGCAGGTCAATCAATTACTGCAGGAATCAGTCCATTTATGGTATTCTTTGTAATCTATTTAGCTTATCTAAATATATATAACCAAAACAAAGAACGTCCTATAACAATTAAACAATCAATAAGTTTTGTCATTCCATACTTTGCTATTACAGCACTAGCTTGGATACTAATTATTGTTCTTTGGTATGTAGCTGGAATTCCGATAGGACCTAATATAAAACCAACAATTTAAGCACTTAGGTGCTTTTTTTGTATAATATTATTTTTTGATATGTTATAATATAATGAGAAAAGAGGTATTAGTATGAGTTTAACAGCAGGAATAGTAGGTTTACCTAATGTAGGAAAAAAATCAACTCTATTTAATGCAATTACAAAAAAACATATTTTAGCGGAAAATTATCCTTTTGCGACAATTGAACCAAATGTAGGCAATTGTAACAGTTCCAGACGAAAGAATAGACAAATTAAATGAAATGTATCAACCAGAAAGACTAATTCCAACAGCCTATGAATTTACAGATATAGCTGGTTTGGTTAAAGGGGCTTCACAAGGAGAAGGATTAGGTAACAAGTTTTTTATCTCATATAAGAGAAACAGATGCTATTTGTGAAGTAGTAAGATGTTTTAAAGATAATAATATTATTCATGTTGATGGAAATGTTGATCCTATAAGAGATATTGAAACTATTAATTTAGAATTGGCTATAGCTGATTTAGATATAATCAATAATAGATTAGAAAAAGTGGCTAAAAAAGCCAGAACAACAAAAAATAAAGAAGACCTTCTAGAAGTTGAGACACTTGAAAAGTCCAAAGACTACTTAGAAAAAAATGTTCCTCTAAGACTAGTTGAATATAGTGATGAAGAACGATTAATCTTGAAAAATTATAGTTTTCTAACATTAAAACAAATTATATATTTAGCAAACGTTTCTGAAGAAGATCTTGCCAAAGAAGATAATGAATATGTAAAATGTGTTAAAGAATATGCAACAAAGGAAAAAGCTCCAGTAGTAGTATTATGTGCCAAAGTAGAAGAGGAATTAAGTGAGTTAAGTGATTCTGATAAAGAAGAGCTATTAAGTGCTTTAGGAATCGGAATTAGTGGTCTAGACAAACTAATTAAAGCAACTTATGATTTATTAGGACTAGCTACATATTTTACGGTAGGAAAAGATGAGGTAAGAGCATGGACATTTAAAAAAGGAATGAATGCTAAAAAATGTGCAGGAATAATCCACACCGATTTTGAAAAAGGCTTCATTAAGGCAGAAGTCATGAGCTATGATGATTTAATTAAATATGGTAGTGAATTAAAAGTAAAAGAAGCCGGAAGAGCAAGACTTGAAGGTAAAGACTACATTATGCAAGACGGCGACATTTGTTACTTTAGATTTAACAAATAAATAAAAAAGTAAAGCTTTACAATCAGAAACAAAACTTTGCTATAATACACTCGAGTATTTTAAATACTCCTTACCTTAGTGTATAAGGTCATATGTCCAAGAGGAGGTGTAACAATGAATAAATATGAAATCACATTTATCGTAAAATCAGACATGGAAGAAGCAGAAATTAAAAAAACTGCAGAAGCAATGAAAAAGGTTTTAACAGATAAAAACGCTAAAATTTTAGAAGAAAAAGTAATGGGACAAAGAGAACTAGCATATGAAATCAACAAAATGAAAACAGGTTACTATTTTTCTATATGTAGTTGAAGCTGATAGCGATACAGTAAAAAGAATTTAATCGTGTATCAGGAATCAACGAAAATTTACTTCGTCATTTAATCGTTAAAGTAGAAGACTAAGAAGTGAGGAAAAATTATGAATAAAGTATTTTTAATAGGTCGACTAACAAGAGATCCAGAATTAAGATATACAGGTAATAATACAGCTGTTGCATCTTTTTCCATTGCTGTAAATAGAAATTTTACTAATCAATCAGGAGAAAGAGAAGCAGACTTTATTAATATAGTTGTATGGCGTAAACAAGCTGAAAATGTTAAAAACTATTTAACACAAGGTAGTCAAGTTGCAATAGATGGTCGTATTCAAACAAGAAGTTATGATGATCAAGACGGAAAAAAGAGATACGTTACAGAAGTTATTGCTGATAATGTTGAATTCTTAGGAAGTAAAGGACAAAGTTCTTCTACTCCAGCATCAACTGACTCAAGAACTTCTTCTGCAGAACCAACTCCATATGATTTTGCAACCCCAGAACAAAAGACCACTAATGTTGATAGTAATCCTTTCGCAGATTTTGGATCAAGTATTGAAATTAGCGATGATGAATTACCATTTTAAAAAGGAGGGTGTATAATATGGCAGAATTTTACCGTAAAAGAAAAAAGATTTGTATGCTATGTGCTGGAAAGAAAATTAAATACAATGAACCAGAAACATTAAAAAAATATATTAATGAAAAAGGTAAGATTGTTTCTAGAAGAATAACAGGAACATGTGCAAAGCATCAAAGAGAAGTTGCTAGAGAAATAAAGAGAGCTCGTGCAATCGCAATATTACCATATACAAAATAGGAATATTCCTATTTTTTTCTTTTTATATAAGACTACTCCCCTATTTTCCCTTTAAAAAAAAGCCAAAATATTATATAATTATATTGGGGGATTAACAGGAGGAAAATATGGATGATAATATTGAAATAAAACATCTCAAAAAAGTCTAAAAAAAGCCAAAACAGTTTTCTAATGGCACATAAAAAACCTTGATTTAGATGCTATTGGCAGTTGCTTAGGAATGTATTATATATTATCAAATCTCAAAAAAGACTGTTATATAATAATTGATGATAAAGATAAAGAAATGGGTGTAGACAAAGTTCTACATGAGGTAGAAGGTTGTTATAATATAATTAAGTCATCAGACTTACCCATATATCTAAATAAAAAGCAAAAAAATAATTTATTAATTATCTTAGATACTAATAAAAAAGATTTATTACAAAATAAAGAATGCCTAGATTATTTTAAACAAATTTTAATAATAGATCATCATGAACAAGGCAAAACAACTATAAAAGATGTCATGAAGTTAATAGATTCTAATTTCTCTAGTGCTTGTGAATTAGTAGTAAAAATTAGTGAACTTTTTAACATAGAGTTTACTCCCTACATTGCAACACTCCTATTATCTGGAATAGTATTAGATACTAATAATTTTACATTAAATACAGATGACAACACATTCTATACAGCTTATTACCTAACAGCCATAGGTGCTAGTCCCAAAAAAGTTCAATATCTCCTAAAACAAGAATTAAGTGACTATATTGAACAACAAAAATTACTTACTAATGTTGAAATGTTAGATAAAAAAATTGCCATAGCTAAAGGAACACCATATGTAACATATCGTCGAGAAGACTTAGCTAAAACGGCTGATACCCTACTCTTTTTTAATAATGTAGAAGCCTCTTTTGTAATTGGAAAAATAGGCAAAACAACAATCGGCATATCTGCAAGATCATTAGGAAACTACGATATCGAAAAAATACTTATAAAATTTGGTGGTGGCAGTAACAAATATAATGGTGCCGCAATCATAGAAAACAAAAATATAAGTGAAGTATTAGAAAAATTAAGAAAACTCTTAAAGGAGGAGGAATAGTATGCAAGTTATATTTATTAAAGATTTAAAAAAACAAGGAAAAAAGGGCGAAGTGAAAAATGTTAAAGATGGTTATGCTCAAAACTTTCTTATAAAAAATGGTTATGCTGTTCAAGTAAATGAAAAAAACTTAAAAGAGTTAGAAAGAAATAATAAAAAAGAAGAAGAAGAAAATAAACGCTTAAGCGAAGAAGCCAAACTACTAAAAGAAAAGCTCGAAAAAGAAACATTAACATTTACTGTAAGAACAGGAAATGGAGATAGAGTTTTTTGGTAGTATCAGTGTAAAACAAATTAAAGATGAATTAGCAAAAAAAGGATATAAAATCGATAAAAATCAAATTATTATTGATGTACCTATCTCTTGTTTAGGCTTTCATTATGTAAAAGTTGAACTATATCAAAAAATAAATGCAAAAGTAAAAGTACACGTTATAAAATAGAGGTGATTTTATGGCTCTTAGAACAATGCCAAATAACATAGAAGCAGAAAAATCCGTTTTAGGAGCCTGCTTTTTATCAAAGTATGCCTTAGAAAAGGCCTGTGATAATTTAAGTCAAGAAAAGTTTTTTGATGAGAAAAATGGAAAAATTTTTGCGGCTATATCAAAAATGCATGAAGAAAAAACTCCACTTGATTTAACAACCTTAACAACAGAATTACAAAATAGAAATACATTACATGAAATAGGTGGTGTAGAATATTTAACAGAAATTTTAAATTTCGTTCCTACTGCCACTAATATTGATTACTATATAAAGGATGTAGAAGAGTCTGCCCTACTTCGTAATTTAATTGAAACAGCAACCTCAATTGCTACTGATGGTTATAATACAGAAGATGATGTGAATGAAACTTTAGATTCTGCAGAAAGAAAAAAATCTTAAATATAGTTAAAAATCGTAAAACTACAGAATTTAAATCGATTCAAGAGGTTATGGCTAGAACAGAGGCAAATCTTGAACAATTAGCGGAGTCTAAAGGTGAAGTAACAGGTCTTGCTACAGGATGGTATGATTTAGATAAGTTAACGGCTGGACTTCATGAAAATCAGTTAATAATAATTGCGGCTCGTCCAGCAATGGGAAAAACTGCCTTTGCACTTAATTTAGCTACTAATGTTGCCATAAATAGTGGTAAAAACAGTTGCCCTATTCAACCTAGAAATGGGTGCTGAACAATTAGCTAATCGTATTATTTCATCACTAGGTCAAATAGAAGGATATAAATTACAAACAGGTAGATTAATGAATGAGGACTGGAAAAGAGTAAATGAAGCTGTTAGTCAATTAGAAGATGCTAATATGTTTATAGATGATACACCAGGTATAACTGTTGGAGAAATACGTGCCAAGTGTCGTCGACTTGCAAGCAGTGAAAAAGGCCTAGGACTAATTATAATCGATTATTTACAGTTAATTTCAGGTGGAAAAAATTATGGTTCCAACCGTCAACAAGAAGTATCTGACGTATCAAGAGCCTTAAAAACTATGGCTATGGAACTCCATGTTCCAGTTATTGCTCTAGCCCAGTTATCCCGTGCTGTTGAAGGACGTGAAGATAAAAGACCATTAATGAGCGATTTACGTGAATCAGGATCAATCGAACAAGATGCTGATATTGTATCATTCTTATATCGCGATGACTATTACAATAAAGAAGCACGTAATGATGATAATACAAGTATCAGTGAACTAATAATAGCCAAGCATCGTAACGGTCCAACTGCTACTATAGAATTATTATTTAAAAAGAACACAAGTACATTTCTAAACTTAAGAAAAGAAGATAAAGAGGTATAAAATATGCATATATCAAAAAAAATAATATTAATAATTTTACTTCTATTTAATTTTAACTTATTTTTAGGTGCCAAGACATTTAATGCAACACCTCAAAAAGTATATAGAGTATATTTAGGAGGTAAATCATTAGGCGTTATAAAATCAAAAAAATCTTTTAGAACAACATATCGATAAAGAACAGGAAGCTCTAAAGAAAATGTATAATGTTGATAAAATCTATGCACCAGATAATTTACATATTCAAAAAGAAATAACCTATAATGAAAAAATATACACTACGGAACAAATATATGAAAAAATAAAAGACAAAAGTTATTTTACCGTCCGTGGATATGCGATAACAATAAAAGCTACCAAAGATACAACGTCAACTGTTGAAAAAAAAGCTAACAAAACTCAAACAATTTATGTTCTAGATAAATCAGTATTCACAAAAGCTGTGGATAAAACAGTTAGATCATTTGTAAGTAGTGAAGATTATAAAAAATATGAATCAAATAAAAAACAAACTATTAATGGAACAGGAAAGATAGTGGAAAAAATTTATATAGAAAATGAAATAAAAATAAAAAAACAAAATATTTCTGTTAATCAAACAATTTACTTAGACACAGATGATTTAGCCAAATATTTATTATTTGGTACAACTGAGTCACAAGCTGAATATACAGTAAAAGCAGGAGATACCATATCATCAGTCGCTTACAATAATAAAATGTCTAGTGATGAATTTTTATTAATGAATCCAGAATTTAAGAATGAAAATGCTCTTTTATATGCTGGTCAAAACGTTAAGATAGGTATACTTAATCCACAGTTTAATATTGTTCAAGAAGATGAACAAGTATCTCTTGAAGAACAAAAGTATTCGACTGAAACAAGATATGATAATAGTAAAAATGTCGGATATCAACAAGTTGAACAAGCCGGAGTTAATGGAGTTAATAAAGTTACTCAAAAAATTAGAAAAATTAATGGTGAAACAACTAATATCGTTACAACCAATACAGAACAAATAAAACCTGTTACGAATGAAATTGTCATTAAAGGTGGAAAACAGTCAAATTATACTTATTCTGGTGGAAGATATGGAACTGTTATAGCTACCAAGGGACAATGGGGATGGCCTGCATCTTGTTCTTCTGTTTCCAGTGGCTTTGGATATCGTTGGGGAACATTACACGATGGTACTGATATTGCCGGTTGTGGATATGGTTCTAATATATTTGCTGCCGAAGGAGGAACTGTTGTAGAATCTAAAAAGAAAACAGGACGTTATCCAGGAGGATATGGAGATAACGGGGAATATATAATTATTGACCATCATAATGGTTTTTTATACAATCTATGCCCATCTTTGCCCAGGATGTCGTTATGTTAGCGCTGGAGATAATGTATCGAAGGGTCAAGTAATAGGTGGAATGGGTCATACCGGAGCCGCAACTGGAACTCACCTACATTTTGGTTTGTGGAGTGGTTATCCATACCGTGGCGGTAGAGCCCTAAATGCGATGAGTGTGTATTAATATGAAGTTTCAGACATTAGCAAGTGGTTCCAAGGGCAACAGCGCCATAGTTATATGTGATAATATAAAACTTTTAATAGATGATGGGATATCCTATCTATCACTAAAAAGAAAATTAGAAAATTTATCATTAACATTTGATGATTTGACAGGTATACTAATTACCCATAGTCATAGCGATCACATAAAAGGCCTACAATCACTTATTAAACACACTCACCTAAAAGTCATGATTCCAGAAAAAATGTATGAAGACCTATCCCAAATAGTACCAAAAAACCGCGCTATTTATTTGAAAGATACTAATATCTTAGATCAAGTTACAATAAATTTAATTCACACATCTCACGATGTTGCATGCTCCGTTGGCTTCTTAATAACTTATCAAGATAAAAGTTTAGTTTATATTACTGATACTGGCTATATAAACAAAAAAATTCTTCCTGAAATTACTAATAAAAGCATTTATTTAATAGAAAGTAATCACGATGAAGAAATGTTAATGAATGGTCCTTATCCCCCATTCTTAAAACAAAGAGTTATAGGGGACTATGGCCATCTATCAAATAATACAACTGCTTCATATTTAAAAAAAATAGTAGGCGCAGAAACTAAATATGTTCTTCTAGCTCATTTAAGTGAAAAAAATAATACAGAATCCCTTGCCATGAGCGCAACATCTAAAGCTCTAGATAACAAAAAATATTAAAATATCTATTGCTCGACAAGATGAGGAAAGTGAATTAATAGAGGTTTAAAATGATCACAATAATATGCATAGGAAAAATAAAAGAAAAATACTTTATTGATGCCATAAATGAGTATTGTAAAAGGCTACAAAAATATACCAAATTAAAGATAATTGAGCTACCAGATGAAGGCCTAGTAGAAAAAACAAAGGCTATTAATATTGAAGGAGAAAATATTTTAAAACATCTTGACTCTAAAGACTATATCATTAGTATGGATATAGCAGGAAAACAAAAATGAGTTCTATAGACTTTGCTAAAAAGATAGATGGTATATCCCAATTTAATAGTAATATTACATTTATTATTGGCGGTAGTTATGGACTAAGCGATAAAATAAAAGATTTGTCAAATTTTAAAATGTCATTTTCAGAAATGACTTTCCCTCATCAATTATTTAGAGTAATACTCTTAGAACAAATATATCGTTCTTATAAAATAAATAACAATGAACAATATCATAAATAATAATAGGAAGTGAGAAAATGATAGGAAATAGTTGGGATATATATTTAAAAGATGAATTTCAAAAACCTTACTTTAAAGAACTATTAAATTATGTTAAGGAAGAGTACAAAAAAAAGACTTGCTTTCCTCCACAGAACGAAATATTTAATGCTTTTAGATATACAAAGTATGAAGATTTAAAGGTCGTTATTTTAGGACAAGATCCATATCATGGAGATAATCAAGCAGAAGGTTTATCGTTTTCTGTAAAAAATTCTGTTTCAAGGCCACCTTCTCTACAAAATATATTTAAGGAATTAGAAAGTGACTTAAATATAAAAAGTTTCAGACAATAACTCTTTAGTACCATGGGCAGAAGAAGGAGTTTTATTACTTAATGCTGTATTAACAGTAGAAAGAAAGAAACCAGCTTCTCATCAGAGTATTGGTTGGGAAACATTTACCGATGAAGTAATTAAAATAATAAATGAAAAACAAACACCAGTAGTATTTATATTATGGGGAAATTATGCTAGAAGTAAGAAAAAATTAATTACTAACAGTATTCATTATATTATTGAATCTCCTCATCCCTCCCCTTTTTCCGCTTATAATGGCTTTTTTGGAAGCAAACCGTTTTCAAGAACCAATAACTTCTTAATATCTAAAAATATCAAGCCAATCAATTGGCAAATATAAAAAAATAGACATATTACCTAAAAGTGATATGTCTATTTTAATATTTGAAACATTTCTTCTTTTTCATTTTTATAAAACTGTTCTTCTGTATAACCTAAAACTTTAGCTATAATCTTATGAGGAAAAACAACAATTAATTTATTATAATCCACTACAGTATCGTTAAAGAACTTAATTGCGCCTATCAAATCTTCTTCATTATCTTTTAACTCATTTAACAAATTTACTAGTTTTTCATCTTGAACTATTGTATCATCTTCAAAAATAATTTTAGATAATTTATTATAATAATCATTTAAAACGGAATGTAACTTAAAATTATCACTTTGATTATTAACATCACCATTAAACTCATCAAAACTATCTTTATACTTTTCATTTTGAATAACTATTTTTACTATCTTATCCATGATGTCTTTCTTTTTTTGTAAAAACAGACTAATATTATTTTCTCCCTCTTTTAATTTTATATCTAAAAACAAAAATTTACTTTTAGTATTTTTTATTATTATAAATAACGTCGACACAAGTATTAGAATAACTCCGATAATAATCAAATATTTCATTCTACCACCTCTACTATAAACAATTATACCAAAATAAAAAGAAGTATTCAACTTCTTCTTCAAAATCAGTTATTAAATATAATGAAGTCTACACTATAAATCCAAATCAACACATTTTTATTACTTTTATCATCGTTTAATAAAATATAATCACTACCAACCTCAGATATAGTTCCCGTAAAAATTTTATTTTTCCACTCTATTGAATTACTATATGAGGTATAAAGAGATACATTTTTGCCAATATTTAATGCTAGAAAGTTTTGTAAGCTTTCTAAATTATTGGTTGTACCCCGCATATTTTGATTAGAAATACTTCCACCCATTGGATCTGGAATGATTTGTCTATAATTAGTATAAGTATAATTATTGTTCATTAATAACACCCTTTCACTTAAGGATATTCATACTTTAAAATAATTATTCTTAATTTTTTTTAGTTGAATTCATCTTTTCATCAAATACATCTTGTGTATCAGTTGGTTCACTGCCCTTTATAAAATACATTAGTTTTTTGACTTTTGCATTTTCATCAACAGCCTTTCCCGAAATAGGATCTACCCATACACTTGATACATTTGTAGGTACTTGATACCAATTATCTTCTTTCCCCTCTTCATATTCTTCTATAGTCTTATACCAAATATTTTGTCCATATTTATATTCACTGGTACTTAAACTTTTATTATTGTCATACCCTATCCAAACTGAAGTTACTATATCATTATTAAATCCAATATGCCAATTATCAGTTTCGGTAGTACCACTTTTTAAGGCATAGGTATGTTTTTAACTTTGAAGCAAGTGAAATTGCTGTAGGATAATTATAATCAATATAGGCAGAATCATAAGTAGCTGTTAACATATTATTAAGAATAAATGTAAGACTACTATTTAATACTAACTCATTTTTTTCTGTTACTTCATATAAAACATTACCATCGTGATCTTCAACTTTTTGAATTAGATGCGGCGTTATTTTATATCCCAAATTGGCAAATGCTGCATATCCAGCTGTCATATCTATAATTCCTATTTCCTTAGTACCAAGTGGAAGTGAAGGAACATCTGGTAATTCTTCATTTATACCTACCCTCTTGGCAACATTTTTTAAGGCATCACTTCCTAAAAACAAATTTGTTTTTACTGCATATATATTATCAGAATAAGCAATAGCAGTTGCCATAGAAATTGGTTTATTAGCGTATTTATCATTATAATTTCTAGGACTATAGTCATCTCTTTGTGAAAACGTAAACGTCGTTTTTTCACTAGTAAAAGCACTACTTGAAGTAAAACCATTTTCAAGAGCAGCGTAATACAAATAAGGTTTCATAGTCGAACCAACCTGCCTTTTGGCACTAATGGCTCGATTAAATTGTGATTTATTATAATTTTTTCCTCCAGTTAAAGCAACTATTCTACCATTTTTAGGATTCATCATAACACTAGAAACTTGAATTTCAGAATTTTCAGGTATTTGTTCATTAATATTTTTTTTCTAGACTTGATTGCGCCTTCATATCCAAATTAGTATATATTTTTAAACCTTTAGTTTGAGTATATGATGATGGAATATTCTTAATTGTTTTAAGTTCATTTAACACTGCATCCTGATAATACATTACTGTCGTTAAATTGTTAGTTTCTTTTTTTCCATAATAAGTTAATTTCTCATTAATAGCCTCTTCCATTTCACTATCCGTAATAACCTTATTTTGTATCATTAAAGATAATATTAATTTTTGTCTCTTTTTTGCTAATTTTATATTAACTAGTGGAGAATAATTACTAGGAGACTTTGGAATACCAACAAGCATTGTAGCCTCTGCTAGATCCAAATCTTTGGCACTTTTATTAAAATAAAATTTACTAGCGTTTTCTATCCCATAAACACCGTGTCCATAATTAATAGTATTTAAAATATCCCTCTAAAATCTCATCTTTACTATAATTAGCCTCTAATCTTATTGTATATAGTGCCTCTTCCCACTTTCTCTTCCATGTCTTATCAAAATCTAAAAATAAATTCTTGGCATATTGTTGTGTAATAGTAGAAGCCCCCTGCTCTGTTTTCATATTTCTAATATTAACATATGAGGCCTTCATAATTCGAAAAATATCAAATCCTTTATGCTTATAAAAATTCTTATCCTCTGCAGATATAGTTGCGTTTATAACATTTTTTGATATGTCATTAAGACCAACCCACTCCGTCTTCTCATTACCCTGAAAAAAAACCTCATTGTTCTGGTCATAAAATACTAAACTATTCGCAACATTTATCTCAAGCTTTGGCATAACTTTAGCGTAAATATATGCTCCACCTATTACTAAAATAAATAAAATTAAAAACGTAATACATACTTTAATTAATCTTTTTCTAAACTTTTTCATACGTATCACCAACCTAAAAAGTTAGTATCATACCAAAAACATTTAAAATATGTATAAAAAATAAATAAGTTATGATATAATCACTGATAGAAATAAAAAAGAGGTGTAATAATGGAAAAAGTAAATTGCTTAATCACACTATCTAATAATGAAAATACAACGAATGACTATCTTACAGTTCATCATGATCCTGATAAAAAAACGATCTTTTATGAAGAAAAAGATAAAACGACAGTTACTTATAATTATGAAACAAATACATTAAAAAGAGATAATAATGATATGTTAATAGAATACCAATTTATCTTAAATGAAAATACTACTAATCCCATTTACATCAAGGAATTAAAAACACTATTAACATTGAACTTCAAACAGTAAAACTTGAAAAAACACAAGATAAATTAATAATTAGCTATAAAATAGATGATAATTATTTTACATTTAAAATAGAAAAAGTATAATTGATAATCTAATATTATTTCAAAATGTATAAAAATAGTTGCACATATAAAGAATATATGATATAAAGATAACTGATAATTTATTATCATCAAAGAAACAATAATTAGTATTAAACATATAATGACTTAAATGGAGGAAAAAATGACAGTAGACAAAATGAAAAAAGAAGATTTAGAACTTTTATCAAATAAAGATATAACTAATCTTATTTTGGAGGAAAGTAAGAAACCTCTAAATACAGCAGATTTATTTAAAAAAATAATTAAATTATTAGATTTACCAGATGAAACATTTGAAAATAAAATAGGAGATTTTTATACATCATTATCAACAGACAAAAGATTTGTGTTATTAGAAAATGGCTGCTGGGATTTAAGAAATAGATATACATCAGATAAGGTAATAAAAACAGCAATCGAGGAAGATGATGATGAGATTGATGAAAATGAAGAGGATTCAATAACTGAAGACGATAATATGGAAGATGATTATTCAGATAACGATGATGACAGTTATAATAGTGATTCAGAAGATGATTTAAAAGATTTAGTTATATTAGATGAAGATGAGATGGAACTAGAGGAATAGTTCCTTTTCATTATTATTTGAAATTTATTAAGAATATGATATAATAACAACAGTTATAGGCGAGGAGAGATAATATGATAGAACATTTAGACGCTATTGAAAAAAGATATAATGACATTTCCGAAGAGTTAACAAAACCAGAAGTATTAAGTGATATAAAGAAAACAACTCAATTATCAAAAGAGTTACGTGACATAGAAGAAACTGTTTCTACATATAAAAAGTATAAAAAGGTATTAAATGATATAGAAGAAACAAAAGAAATGATTAAAGATCCTGAGTTAGGTGAAATGGCCAAAGACGAATTAACTAATTTGGAAAATCAAAAAACAGCTACAGAAAAAGAACTTGAGATTTTATTAATTCCAAAGGATCCTAATGATTCTAAAAATGTCATAGTTGAAATAAGAGGCGCTGCTGGTGGAGATGAAGCAAACATTTTTGCTGGAGATTTATTTCGTATGTACACTAGATATGCTGAAAAACAAGGCTTCAAGTATGAAGTATATAATTCAGTAGATGGAGAAGCTGGTGGATTTAGTCAAATAGAATTTATGATTAAGGGTGAAAAAGCCTATAGTAAATTTAAATATGAAAGTGGTTCACACAGAGTTCAAAGAGTACCTGTAACAGAATCAAATGGAAGACTTCAAACCTCAACAGCAACAGTATTAGTCATGCCAGAAGCAGAAGAAGTAGATATAGAAATTAAACCATCAGATTTAAGAATAGATATTTATCGTTCAAGCGGTTGTGGAGGTCAAGGTGTAAATACCACTGATTCTGCTGTAAGAATTACCCATCTTCCAACCAATACCGTTGTTACATGTCAAAATGAAAGAAGTCAAATTCAAAATAAAGAACAAGCAATGAAAGTCTTAAAAGCCAGATTATATGAAATGGAAGTTCGTCGTAAAGAAGAAGAAAACGGAGCTGAGAGAAAAAGTAAAATTGGTACAGGAGATAGAGCAGAAAAAATAAGAACATATAACTATCCACAAAATAGAGTTACAGACCATAGAATAGGATATACTACTAAAAATCTTGATCGTGTTATGAATGGTGAATTAGATGATATAATTGAGGCATTAATTACTGAAGATCAAAAAAGAAAACTAGCTGGAGAAGAATAATGACAGTTGACGAATTACTTGTTTATGGAAAAAAAAACATGTTCATAAAGATCATGCAAAACTCCTACTAGCAAGTATTTTAAATAAAAATCCCTTAGAATTATTACTATATCTAGAAGAAGAAGTACCAGAAGAGAAAGTAATGCTTTACAAAAAAGAAATACTAGCGCTAGAAAATAATCAACCATTACAATATGTTATAGGAAATGTTAACTTTTATGGAAACGAATATAGTGTAAATAACAATGTATTAATTCCTCGCTTTGAAACAGAAGAGTTAGTAGAAAATACCATTAATTATATCACAAGCCACTTTGACCCTAATAATCTAAAAAAATACTAGATATTGGCTGTGGGAGTGGCGTAATTGGTATAACCTTGAAAAAACATTTTCCAAATAGTAATGTTACATTGCTTGACATATCAAAAGAGGCCTTAGAAGTAGCTAGAAAAAATGCTACTAATTTAAATGCTGAAGTGAACTTTGTTCAAAGTGATGTATTTTCCAATATAAAGGATAAATATAACGTAATAATTAGTAATCCACCATACATTTGTGATGATGAAGAAATAGAAGACATTGTGAAAAACAATGAGCCTCATATAGCTCTCTATGGTGGAAAAGATGGTCTTGACTGTTATAGAAAGATATTTAAAGACATAAAAGATCACTTAGCTAGCCCCTTTTTAATAGCCTTAGAAATAGGACAGTACCAGGCTCCTGGAATCATTAATATGGCCAACTACTTTCTAGAAAATATAAAAATAGAAGTATTAAAAGATATGCAAGGAAGAGATAGAATGATATTAATCTATCAAAAACAAATAAAAAGTGAATAAAAAATATGCATCCGCCCTTTATATATGTGAAGGGTGGATTTTTAATGAAAAAATTTATATTATTATTGATGACTATTACAATAGTTTCTTTGGTAAGTGATATTAATTGTGAAAAGACCATAATTCCAAAAGAAGCAATAAGATTTCGTGTTATAGCTAATAGTAACAGCCAAGAAGATCAGGCCTTAAAAGTGAAAGTAAAAGATAATTTGGAAAAAGATATAAGTAAAGTTTTAAAAAAAGACAACCTTAACCTCTTCAAGAACAGCTCTAGAAAACAATCTCTTGTTATTTGAAAAAAATATTAATAATACCTTAAAAAAGAGAAAATTCACAGACAACTTTCAGAATAAATTATGGGATGAATTATTTTCCTGAAAAAGAATATAAAAAATGTTATTTATAAAGAAGGAAACTATGAATCATTAGTAGTAACATTAGGCGATGGACTAGGAGAAAACTTTTTGGTGTGTGTTATTTCCACCCCTTTGTCTATTAGAAGGAGAGGAAGAAAATACTAAAGATATTGAGTACCATATATTAGTTAAAGATATCCTAAAAAAATATGAAAAAAAAATACTAATAAAACCAAATAATTTACTATCTTTACATTGATAATTTGTTTGTTTTATTGACAAATAAAGTGGATTATACTACGATACTGTTAGGTGATAAAAATGTTAGTCAATTTTAATGAAATATTAAAAAGAGGCAAAAAAAAACATTATGCTGTCCCACATTTTAATATTAATAATTTAGAATGGGCAAAATATATTCTAGAAGAATGCAATAAACTACAAGTCCCTGTAATTCTTGGTGTAAGTAGTAGTGCCGCACAATATATGGGAGGATGGAGTGTCCCAGTAGCGTTTACAGAATCACTAATAGAAGAACTAAATATTAATATTCCTGTATGTTTACATGTTGACCATGGCAGTTTTGATGACTGTAAAAAAGCGATTGATGCTGGATTTAAATCAGTCATGATTGATGCTTCTAAATATAGTTTTACTGAAAACATTGATATAACAAAATCCGTTGTTTCATACGCACACAAATATAATGTAAGCGTAGAAGCAGAACTTGGATATATAGGTTCCAATATATCAGATGAATCTAATTGTCCGAGCAAGGAAACATGTTTAGAATTCTATAAAGAAACAGGAATAGATGCTTTAGCTCCAGCCATAGGTAATGCCCATGGAATTTATAAACAAAAACCTCATCTACAATTAAAAACACCTGGGGGAAATATCAAAGATAGTTCCCATTCCATTAGTTTTACATGGTGGAAGTGGTATTAGCAATGAAGATATCAAAGAATGTATAAAAAATGGGATATCTAAAGTAAATATCAATACCGACTTACAAATAGCTTGGGCAAAAGGCATTAGAAAATTCCTACAGGATAATAAAGACGTATATGATCCACGAAAAATAATCTTAAGTGGTCGAAAAAATATGATTAATCAAATAAAACATCTAGTTAAAACATTTAATACAAAAAGAGTGTCTGATTTTTCAAAAAATAATACAATATAGTAAAGATGGTGAAGTTATGAAATTATTAGAAATAACAGGAGGAAATACTCTTTCTGGAACTATTAGAATAAGTGGTGCCAAAAATAGTTCTGTTGCGTTAATTCCAGCAGCAATTCTTTCGGATGAAGAAGTAACAATTTGTAATGTGCCAGAAATTTCTGATACAGATACGCTTTGTGAAATACTAGATTATTTAAATGTTGAAAATAAAAGAGCAAGTGAAAGTATAGTCATTAATCCTAACAATCTAGAAAACAAAGAAATAGGAGAAAATTATTCGAAAAAATTAAGAGCCTCTTATTATTTTATGGGTGCACTTCTAGGAAAATATAAAAAAGCAGTTATGCACTTTCCTGGTGGCTGCTCAATAGGAGCACGCCCAATAGATCTTCATCTAAAGGGATTTGAAGCATTAGGTGCCAAAGTAACAAACGAAAAAAACAAATATATAGTTGAAGCTGAAGAGTTAAAGGGGGCTAATATTTACTTAGATATAGCATCAGTTGGTGCTACTATAAATATAATGCTTGCAGCAGTCAGAGCCAAGGGAACAACTGTAATAGATAATGCTGCCAAAGAACCAGAAATAGTAAATGTTGCGACATTTTTAAATAACATGGGAGCCAAGATAACAGGCGCTGGAACATCAACTATTAAAATAACAGGAGTTGATACACTTCATAAATGTTTTCATGAAGTAATTCCAGATAGAATTGAAGCAGGAACTTATATTCTAATCGGTGCTCTTTGCGGTAATCAATTAAAAATAGATAACATAATTCCTGAACATATAGACTCACTATTATCAAAATTAGAAGAAATAGGAACAGAGCTTGAAATAGGCGCAGATTACGTAATTGTTTCTAAAAGTGATCGCTATAAATCTACAAACATAAAAACGGCAGTTTATCCAGGCTTTCCAACAGACTTACAACAACCATTTACAGTTTTTATTAACTCAATGCAATGGTAAATCTAAAGTAATGGAGACAATCTGGGAAAATCGTTTCATGCATGTTCCTTACTTAATCCAAATGGGAGCAGATATAACGGTTAAAAACCAAACGGCTACAATAATTGGTCCAACTGCTTTAACAGGAAGTGAAGTAGTTGCAACAGACTTAAGAGCAGGGGCAGCCTTAGTAGCGGCAGCCTTAATTGCCGATGGAAAAACAAGAATAACAAACATAGAACATATCCTAAGAGGATATGAAAATATCGTCGAAAAATTAACAAGCGTGGGTGCTAAAATAGAGAGTCATGAAATATAATATATAAAGACTCTTTTATTTTGGAGGAATTATGAAAAAATATAAAAAAATAATAATTCTTACAGTTATCTCACTAAGCGTGTATTTTATTTACCTTGTTACAAATAAAAACAACATTACATATATTTCCCTAGGTGACTCTCTTAGCATAGGACAAAATGCCTATGGGGGAAATTCCTACGGTTATACAGGATATTTCAGTGATTACCTACGTAAAGGTCATAATCTAAATATTACAACCACCTATTTTAATAGTAAAAACAAAGATATTCCAACATTATATAATGATATATTAAAAAATGAAAGTATCCTTATAGACAATAATAACTACAACTTAAAACGCTTACTACAAGAAGCTGATATTATAACAATATCTATTGGATTAAATGACATAATCTATGAATATAGCCTAAAAAATAAAAATGAACTATCAAAATATGAAGAAGATAGAATTATATCCTATATAGAAGATAATTTTAATAGTTTAATCCAAGAAATAAAAAAATACTCAACAAAGAAAATAATTGTTGTAGGTTATCCCACCAACAACGTTAAATATAAAAATCTAATTCAAAAACTCAATACAAAATATAAAAAAATATGTCAAGGTACCGATGATATATTTATTGACAGTGATAAATTATTAAATAATGAGAAATACTTTGAATTAAAAAAGAATCTTTTTCCTAACGATCAAGGATATAAAAAGATTGCTGAAAACATCATAAAATCCTATGAAAATACAAAAAAATAAAGAAATCCACAATAAATGTGGATAAAAACTCTTGTCATGTGCACAAAAAGTTGTTATAATAAATTCGCTATTAATTACTATGGCTTTTAAGAGCTATGGCGGAAGGAGAGATTTTATGAAAAAGGGAATACATCCAGATTATAAAGAAGCAACAGTAACATGTGCTTGTGGAGAAACATTTACTACTAAATCAACTAAAAGTGAAATATCTGTAGAAGTATGTTCTAAATGTCATCCTTTTTATACAGGAAAACAAAATAGAGCATCACGTGCTGGTCGTGTAGATAAATTTAATAAGAAATATGGATTTAATCAAGAATCTGAAAAAGCTGCATAACATGTAGTTTTTTTTTCACAAAAATTGTGGAAAAAAAGCAATTAAAAGTAAGCTAAAAATAAAAAATCCACAATTCCTGTGGATTTTTGCTATAATTATACTAGAAAGAAGGAATAATATGAAAATAGGAATAGCATCTGATCATAGAGGATATAAATTAAAAGAATTTTTAAAAAATCATTTAGACTATGAAATGATTGATTATGGTACAACAAGTGAAGAAAGTGTTGATTACCCTGACTTTGGGATATCATTAGGTGAAGCTGTAGCAAAAAGGAAACACTGATTTAGGGATAGCTATTTGTGGTTCAGGAATAGGTATATCCATTGCCTGCAACAAAGTAAAAGGAATAAGATGTGCCAAAGTATCAAATAAACAGGAAGCAAAATATACAAGAAATGACAACGACGCCAATATCATAGCTTTATCTGCCGAAGTTCCTGAAGAAGAAGCACTAGAAATCATAACAACATTTATTAACACACCTTTTTCCAATGAAGAACGCCATATAAGAAGAATAAATAAAATAAAAAGGAATATGAGGAAAAACATGAGTGGTAAAATAATAATCTATATAATTATAACAGTTCTTGTAATATGGTCATTAGATTCTATAAATATAAATTCAATTTTTAAAAAAAATAAAGTCATACAAGCTAAAGTATTTTATTTTTTCTTAGCATTATCACTAATATATTTAGTAACAAACTTTCTTTGGGATTTTTTCCTTACAACAAAAATTTAAATAATAATGTATAAAAACCTCACTATATGAGAACACTCTTAATGAGGTGGAAAAATGAAAAATAAAAAGCTAAAATCATATGTTTTACCAAGTTTATATGCTTGTTTCTTTGTAGGCGTATTATTTGTAACAATAGGTATTGCTAATGTCTTAACCAAAAAAGCTCCAACAAATAATACAAATGAAGAAATAAACTATGTTTCTGAATCAATAGTAGATGATGATGAACCAGTAGTAAAAGAAGAAAAATAAAATTTTAAAACCATACACAAACGATCCAAGTAAAAATAGGAAAATATTACTATGATTATAAGGCCGATGAAACTAAACAACAAAACTCAATTACTTATCATGATAATACATATATGCAAAACTCAGGAATAGATTATATTCTTGAAGAGACATTCGAAGTAAATAGTATTCTAGATGGAACAGTAACAAATGTTACAACAGATGAATTACTAGGTAATTGTGTAGAAATAAAACATGATAATAACTATACAAGTATTTATCAAAGTTTATCTGAAGTAAGTGTCAAAAAAGGCGATAAAGTAACAGCCGGTCAAGTAATTGGCAAAAGTGGTCAAAATACATTAGATAAAGACATGGGCAATCATCTACATTTTGAACTATACATAAAAGGTGAAGTAGTAGATCCTTTAAACTATTTAGATAAACAAGTAGAAAAACAAGATAAAACAAATGAAACAGCAAAAACAGAAGAAAATACAAAAACAACAGATAATAATACCAATCAGGAAGAAGAGTAATCTTCTTTTTTTTCATAAAATTCAAATTATTATATATATTTTAATGAGGAGAGATTTTATGAATGAATCAATAAAAAAAAGAGTATTATTAGAAGCTAAAACTATTATAGAAACAGAAAAAACATTAAGAGATATGGAACAATTAGTTCAAGTAAGTAAAAGTACTATTCATAAAGATATGCAGCAAAGACTAATTGAATTGGATGAAGATTTATATGAACAAGTTCAAAATATTTTTGAAAATCATATAAAGATAAGACACATTCATGGAGGAGAGTCAACAAAGAAAAAATATATGAGTAAATTAAAGAAATTATAAACATAATAATAATAAAGGAGGAATAATAGTGTTAGCAAAAGATGTAGGAATTGATTTAGGAACAGCAAATATATTAATTTATGTTAAAGGCGAAGGAATTGTTTTAAATGAACCAAGTATTGTTGTAGTTGATACAAATGAAAATAAAGTAATAGCTATGGGAAATGAAGCAAAGGAAATGATAGGAAAAACTCCAGAAAATATTAAGGTAATTAAACCATTAAAGGATGGTGTTATAGCAGATTTTGAAATTACCGAATTAATGTTAAATAATTATATTAAAAGGGTTAAAGCAAAAAGTCTATTAACTCGACCTAGAGTTTTAATTTGTTGTCCTTCAAATATTACCGAAGTAGAAAAAAGCGCTATTATAGAAGCGGCAGAAAGAACTGGAGCAAGAAAGGTATTTATAGAAGAAGAACCAAAAGTTGCTGCCATAGGAGCAGGAATCAAGATAAAAAATCCAACTGGAAATATGGTAATAGATATAGGAGGGGGAACAACAGATATAGCAGTTTTATCAATGAATAATATTGTTATATCATCATCCTTAAGAATAGCAGGAAACACATTTGATCAAGATATAATTAATTATATAAGAGAAAAATATCAAGTTTTAATAGGTGAAAGAACAGCAGAAGACATTAAAATAAACTTTGCTAATGTTTATAAGCCAGATAAAAAAAGAAAGAGTTAATAGTAAAAGGTAGAAATTTAATAACAGGTCTTCCAATTACTATTACTATAAATCAAGAAGATACAGCTAAAGCTCTAGAGGATAGTATTAAAAAAATAGTAAGTGTTTCTATTAATGTCTTAGAAAATACTCCACCAGAATTAGCCGCCGATATTGTTGACAAAGGGGTAATATTAACGGGTGGCGGATCACTTTTAAAGGGGCTTACAAAAAGTATTGAAACAGAACTTAAAAATACCTGTCTTAATAGCTCAGTCCCCATTAACATGCGTAGTAGAAGGGACAAAGGTTCTCTTAGATGACATTAAGAGTATTAGTAAATGTATTTAATGATTTTCATTTACTTGCTAAATAATAATAATTTGCTATAATTTATATAGAAGCGAGGATTAATATGAAAATAGAAGTATTGAATGCATTGAAAATAGTAATTACAACATTTATTTGTTCAGCTATTATCATGCCATTTATGATTAAAATAGCAAAACATGTTGGAGCCTTAGATGTTCCAAGAAGTGATGAAGGAAACAGGCATATTCATACAAAAACAACACCGTACTTTGGAGGATTAGGAGTATTTTTGAGCTTTTTACTTGGATATATGATTTTTGGGACCCCAAGTATTAGAATGAATTCAATACTAATTGGAAGTTTTATCGTTATCTTAACAGGTATAACAGACGATATAGCACCAATAAAGTCTTGGCAGAAATTAATTGGTCATTTAATAGCGGCATCCGTTATAGTCTTTTACGGAAATATTACTTTAAACAATATTACAGTATTTGGATTTAATTTGGATTTTGGTATATTTGCCTATCCGCTTACAATATTCTTTATAGTGGCATGTACCAATATAATTAACTTAATAGATGGCTTGGATGGCCTAAGTGGTGGTATCTGCTCAATTTTCTTTCTGACCATTGGAATAATAGGTTTATATCAAGGAAGAAGTGGCAGTTTAGTCATGATACTAACATTTATTATGTTGGGAGCAACCCTTGGATTCCTACTTTATAACTTCCATAATGCTAAAATATTTGCTGGCGATTGTTCTACATTCCTAGGCTTTATAATTGCTATTATTTCTCTGTTAGAGTTCAAAGGTCCAGCGCTTACTTCCTTCTTTGTTCCAATTACAATTTTAGCTATTCCAATATTAGATACACTATTTGCTATTATAAGACGAACATTAAAGGGAAAACCAATCTTTTCAGCGGACAAGCAACATCTACACCACCAACTATTAGGGATGAATTTTTCTCCAACTGTAACAGTTATTATAATTTATGTGATAGATATTCTTTTCTCATTAGCGACAATCTTATTTATGATTCAAGACCATACTATTGGTATTATCATATATTTAGTGCTTTTTGTAGCAATGTTATGGTTTGTTTTTCACACAAGTATAATTTCTGATAAAAGTCCAAAACTAGTAAAATCAATAGAAGAAAAGATTAAATCCCCTAAAAAGAAAAGCAATGCCCCAACAAAAATTACAAAAGAAAATAAAAAAGATAATTCTCAGAATAAGCATAAAAAAAGTAAAAATACTAAAGTAACTACTAAAAACAAAAGAAAGTAGTTACTTTTTTTATGAACTTTAATACCAATTTTTGGTAAATTATGGTAAAATTTTATATTATAAGGTGGGACGTTTAATATGTTGAACTTTGTTATTTGTGATGATAATAAAAATTTTTCCAAAATGATGAAAACAGAAATAGAAAATTTTATGATGAACTATGATCAAAAATATAAAATTTTTCATTTCGAAGGTTATGATGACAGTTTTGAAGAATTTGTAAAAAAGGAAATGGGATTTAAAATATATTTTTTAGATATCAAAACAAGATGTAAGTCTGGTCTAGATGCTGCAAGAATTATAAGAGAAAAATACGATGATTGGGTTTCAATAATTGTAGTAGTCACATCTCATGAAGAGTATAGATATGAAGCCTTAGGAAATAGATTATACTTAATGGATTTTATTAATAAATTAAATGGTTGTCAGAAAACACTAAAAGAAGATTTAAAAAGAATATTAAATATTTATAATAAAAGACATAAGGCATTAAGTTTTGAATATAATCATATTTTTCATAAAATTGAGTTTAGAGATATTGTGAATATAGAAAAAGAACAAGATAGTAAAAGATGTATAATCAGAACAACATATGGAACAATCTATATGCCAGGTACTTTAAATGACATTATCAGTAAACTTGATGACAGATTTCTCAAAGTACATAGAAGTTTAATTGTTAATAAGGATAAAATAGTTAAATATAGTCCTAAATTAAACAAATTAGAATTTAATGATGGAAGTTTTTACACATCTAATTTCAAGAAGAAAAAAGAAGGAGTTGATGAAGTGTGATTGATACAATAGTAAAAATCATATGTGCGATTATGTGTGGTTTTACAATAACGTATACAGTTAGAAGCATATTGTATAAAGAATGCGAAATAGTTGATAGGAAAACAATACTGTTAAGTAGCAGTATCTCACTTATAACATACTTGCTATATAATATTAACTATAGCGTAGAAAGTATGATAATAAGAATAGTATTTTGTACAATTTTAATCAAGTTTATATTAAATGAATCAGTATATAAAACTTTAATAGCAATGATTATAACTTTTGTAATTATGTCACTAGGAGAAATAATCAGTTCATCAATATTCCTAAATAAATATACAATGGTTGAAATAAGGCAAATTTGGTATTGTATATTGATGTGTAACTTAATTGTTTGCATTTTTACCATTGCTTTTATCACTATACCTATAATAAGACAAAAACTGCATAAGTTTGTATATAATATAAAAGAGAAGGGAAAAGCCTCTACGTTTTTTATATTTATAATATCTAGCATAGTATTGGCATATGCATTTTATAATATAAGTAAGAACTACAATATAAGTGATAAATATTATATTAATATTATTATAATTATAACTTATTTTTTAATAATTATCATTTTCTTAAAAGATAAAATAGAATATAACAATTTATGTATGAAATACGATTGCCTCTTTGACTATTTTAAAGATGTGGAAGATAATCTTGATGATGTATCATTAACAAATCATGAGTATAAAAATCAATTAGCGGTAATAAAGGGATATATTGAAAATAATAAACAAGGGGAGGCAATCAAATATATAAATGATATAGTAAATGACAATTCAGAAGTAGATAGCAACATTATCTCTGAATTAAAAAATATTCCAAAAGGTGGTATTAAAGGCCTTTTATATTATAAAATAATAACTGCTCATAGCAGAAATGTTACACCAGTGCTTAATATAAGCAATGATTCAAAAAAGTATTTAAAAAAATTAACTTCTGAAGAAAATAGAGTTATTTCTAAAGTTTTAGGGGTATATATAGATAATGCCATAGAGTTGCAAGTCTATTAGATAAAAAATTTATTACGATAGAAATATATTCATTAGGGCAACATAATAAATTTTGTAATATCTAATCAGTTTAAACCAGAAATTTCTGATATTACAAGAGTCTCTGAAAAGGGCTATTCTACGAAAGGCAAAGGTCACGGTAAGGGAACATATTTAATAAATAAAATAATTAAAAAAACAAATTGGGTTCATACAGAAAGAAAGATTATTAAAAATTTTTATATTCAAAAATTTCAGTAATAAAATAATTTCTTTTATATAGAAATTAAAAAAAACAGCTATTAACATTTTACGTTAATAGCTAAAACTGTTTAAAATCGATAAATTAATCCATCAATGATTTAAATGCAAGAGGCTCATCAAAAAGTATAAACATACATCCCATACTTGCAGCTCCTGTTAACATCATAGCTACAGCAGCAACAACACTCCGCCAATTTCTTTTTTTCATATTTTTTCCTCCTTTATTTTTTATTACTAAAATAATATTAATTAAATTAATATTTAAGTCTGA
>VOFK01002979.1_pt1 | contig 31238 bp, 41 predicted proteins | sample 5384121 | NCBI WGS metagenome assembly VOFK01 (sample SAMN12384730, study PRJNA508395) | human gut metagenome | isolation source: healthy gut J | host: Homo sapiens | reverse complement strand
CCCAATCTTCGATTCTAAGAAGGAATGATGTGGATTGGTGGTGGAAAGCCGGTATGGCTCCGTTGCGTGCCCAAATCATGCACTTGACCAAGACATTGCATACTACAGACCGTAAAGATGTCTTACTTACGGTGCCGTGCGCTGAACGAAGTTTATCTGGAAGATTTCAAATCGAAAAGGACTTCCTGAATTTCACTTTCCATTTGGCTCTCGATCATCCGACCTCCAAGCTGCTGATGCTGTATGTGAAGTACACCTGGGATTCGTTCACAACGTACCTCCTCATACGCAAAACTTACCTGAAGACCACGAAGCTCCTGAAGATATTGAATACCAGTATGTGGTCCTTGGTCTGATGTCGAAAGCTGCAGAGAAGATGCTCTGACGATCTTATGTTCCAAGCACAGAACCTGATGTTCGACAACCCCCTGGAGGATAACCGCAGAAGAACAAACCGGTCGGAAAAATGACCCCGGAAAGGTTTTCATAAACACAGAGCGGGAAATCTGAAAACAGTAATGCTTCTTCGATTTCCCCGCTTCTTTGGTATTATCTCATAATGTCTTTCCGTTATGGTTTGTATCTATTTTATGTCTGTTTTAAAGATAGTTCTCCTTTTTTTATCCGTACTTATCTATTATATTCAAACATATTTGGCTACACAATAGGGTATTAAAGTACAATAGGTTATGGAATATCATCGTATATCTTTTATTCAAATGATACAGTTTCATTTTGTCCAAGCTATGAGTTCAAGTTTAACAGGGATATGCCTTGGTGACAGCTTGTAGGGCAAGAAGTAACCATTTACATGAAAAGAAATAATCTGAAAGGTTATTATATATTGACCAGCATGGCTAAAGTTTGATTGTTTTTTTATCTCCGTACTCTTTCCTTTTTTGTATCTTTGCCTCCATGTTGAGAAAAATGAAGTGCCACAGTCTCATTCTCCGCAATTTGAAGATTGAGGCTGAATCCGATTGGAGGAAGCATCACTTGAACAAGTTACCGAAGAAAAGACGTTATACTGTTGTCTGCCGACAGGATCGGTGAACATTGGCTATCTGTTGCTTGCTCGCTACTCGACAGAAACCGAACGATGACAGCGTTACGTTTTGATTCTCGTTCACTTCGCGTGAGAGCTGGCCTTACAGATAGATTCTGTATTCAAAGCAATGGGGACTTCCTAAGAAAAACCTGCTGTTGTTACGGTGGACATCTATCGCCGAAGAAAAAAAAAGAAAAAGTATATTGAGCAATCATCCTGCTATCATCATCGGCTCCGGGACGTATCACCAAACCATTGTCCGAAGAGGCAATTTCAACCCTGAAACCATTGAAACTTTTAATTATTGACGAGTTCGACAAAATCGTTGGAGTTTGGTTTCCACGATGAAAATGTGAGATTATCACCAGCTGGTAAAAAACACGTATGTTACTTTCAGCTACTGATGCGGCGAGATTTACGGGATTGAACCGCACGAGTTAAGTTGGTTTCGCTCACGGACGATTTTGAAGAACAAGAGTCGCGCTTGAGGGTAATGAAGGTGCTTTCACCTTCCAAAAGATAGGGTACTGATACTTTATATAATCTGCTTTGTACATTGGGAAGCAGTTCGAGCATCGTTTTTGTAATCATCGGGATGCGGTGGACCGTGGCCAGACCAGTTATTGGCAGATAAAAACTACTCGCAGAACGTTTTCATGGTGGTATGGAACAAGCCGGACCGTGAACGTGCGCTTTAAAATTCCGTAATGGCAGTTGTCATGTTCTTTGATTTCTACCATCCGGCAGCCCGTGGACTGGATATTCCAGAAGTCGGACATATCATCCATTATCATTTGCCGGTCAATGAAGAAACGCTTTTTACGCACCGCAACGGACGAACAGCACGTTGGGATGCGACCGGAATCGTCTTATCTGATTCTTCATGCCGAAGAAAACTTCCTTCTTATATTCCGGAAGAAATGGAGATAGTAGTGTTGCCACAAAAAACCCTCCCCGGCCTCGAAATCGGTCTGAGCTACTATATATATAAAAAGGAAAGAAGGAGAAACTTAGTCGGATCGTGTTGCCGGATTCTTATATAAAAAGGAAATCTGACTCGTGAAGACAATGTCGGAGCGATTGATGTCAAAAAGCATTATGCTTTCAGCTATTCGCCGGGCTAAGGTGAAGCAACTCCTGAATCTGATTCAGGGGAGAAAAATCAAAGGAATGAAGACTATTATAAGCGAAGTAAAGATCTTTTTCTGTAAAGATACCTTATTCTGACATCTATGGATAACAAATGGTGTATATATCTGTAAACCAATAAAAAGAAAAGGAAATCTGCTTTAAAACAGTATTTTTTTTATAAGGAAAGATTTGTACGGCGGAAATAAGTTGTAAATTCGCAAGGTCAAAAGACAAAAAGTAACGAAATTGTTAAACCAAAAACAAACTTCAAATGAAAAGCATAATTTCAATGCAGGACCTTCCATTCTTCCGCGTGAGGTGATAGAGGATACAGCGAAGGCTATTTTAGATTTCAACGGCTCTGGCTTTTACGGAAATCAGCCACTGCCAAAGACTCAACCTGTGGTTGACGACAGAGGCATTATTCAAGGAATTACTCAATATCCCCGAAGGCTATTGGCAATTGTCTCTTGGTGGTGCTAGTATGGAGTTCTGCATGGTCTCTTTAACTTCCTGAAAAAAGCTGCTTACTCCTGAAATTGGTGTATGGGCTAAGAAAGCAATGAAAGAAGCTAAAGGGTTTGGCGAAGCTGTGAAGCTAAGCCTCCCTTCTGCTGAAGCCACATATACTTATATCCCAAAAAGATTATACAATCCCTGACAGACGCAGATTTCCATTACGACTAACAAACACAATTTACGGTACAGAATTGAAGAAAGATCTCGATTCTCCAGTTCCGATGGTTGCCGATATGTCTTCTGATATTTTCTCACGTCCGATCGGCGTTTTCTAACATATTCTGTATTTATGGTGGTGCAAAAAGAATCTGGCTCACTGCTGGTGTTACATTCGTTATCGTTAAGAATGACGCACGGGTAGGTTTCCCGTTACATTCCAACGATGTTGAATTATCAGACTCATGTTGACAGTGGCTCTATGTTTAACACTCCTCCTGTTGTACCTATTTATGCAGCATTGCAGACGCTTCGCTGGATCAAAGCACAGGGTGGTGTGAAAATGGAACGTCGTGCCATTGAAAAAGCGGATATGTTGTATGCTGAAATCGACCGTAAACAAAAATGTTCGCGTGGGTACTGCTGCCAAAGAAGACCGTTCACGTATGAACATCTGTTTCGTGATGGCTCCCGAATACAAAGACTTTGAAGCTGACTTCTTGAAGTTTGCTACAGAAAAGAGGAATGGTAGGTATCAAGGGGACACCGTTCTGTGGGTGGTTTCCGTGCATCTTGCTACAATGCTATGCCGAAAGAAAGGCGTTCAAGCTTTTTGATTGTATGCAGGAATTTGAAAACTTCATTAATAATATTGTCACCACAGATTACACAGATTGGCACAGATATTTCTAAATTTTGTGAGAATCTGAGTAATCTGTGGTGAGTTTTTATAAACAGAATTTGATTATGAAAGTACTTGTAGCTACTGAAAAACCGTTTGCAAAGATTGCAGTAGACGGTATCCGTAAAGAAATTAGCGGCCGGATATGAGCCTTTGTTTTACTTGAAAAATATACAGATAAGGCTCAGTTGTTGGATGCAGTGAAAGATGCTAATGCGATTATTATCCGTAGTGATATTATTGATGCAGAAGTGTTGGATGCTGCGAAAGAGTTGAAGATTGTGGTTCGTGCCGGTGCAGGATATGATAATGTTGACTTGGCTTCCGCTACTGCTCACGACGTTTGTGTGATGAATACTCCGGGACAGAACTCTAATGCTGTTGCCGAACTGGCTTTGGGTATGATGGTTTATGCTGTCCGTAACTTCTATAACGGTACTTCCGGTACGGAATTAATGGGCAAGAAATTGGGTATCCATGCTTACGGAAACGTAGGTCGCAATGTAGCCCGTGTTGCTAAAGGCTTCGGAATGGAAGTTTATGCATACGATGCATTCTGCCCGAAAGAAGTAATCGAGAAAGACGGAGTGAAAGCGCTTGATTCTGCTGCAGAACTTTACAAGACTTGCCAGTTTGTTTCTCTGCACATCCCGGCAACTGCCGAAACAAAGAACTCTATCAACTATGCTTTGCTGAAAGACATGCCGAAAGGCGCTATGCTAGTGAATACTGCCCGTAAGGAAGTAATTAATGAAGCAGAACTTATCAAATTAATGGAAGACCGTGCAGACTTCAAATACATTACGGACATTATGCCTGCTGCTAACGCTGAATTTGTAGAAAAAGTTTGCCGGACGTTATTTCTCAACACCGAAGAAAATGGGTGCACAGACTGCCGAAGCAAATATCAATGCCGGTATTGCTGCAGCAACAGATTGTCGGTTTTCTGAAAGACGGTTGTGAGAAGTTTAGAGTAAACAAATAATATTCAGAATGAGGAAGGCGGATTTTCAGGATAACATAGTTATAATCTGATTAAAAACAATCTGTCGCAGAACGTCTTTTTTAGAAATAAGTAGTATATTTGAGCCACAGATTTTATATAAGTCTGTGGCTCTAATTTTTACAAATAAAATACTAATATCATGGCAATAATTAAACCTTTCAAGGGCATTCGTCCTCCGCAGAACCTGGTTGAACAGGTTGCTTCACGTCCTTATGATGTATTGAACTCAGAAGAAGCCCGCGCAGAAGCGGAAGGTAATGAAAAAATCCCTTTATCATATTATTAAACCTGAAATAGATTTCCCTGTTGGTACGGACGAACATGATGAATGTGTTTTTACAGCAAGGCGGCCGAGAATTTCCAACTGTTTCAGGATAAAGGCTGGTTGGTGCAGGATAGCAAGGAAAACTATTATATCTATGCGCAGACAATGAACGGTAAGACGCAGTACGGATTGGTAGTCGGTGCGTATGTTCCCGATTATATGAATGGTGTTATTAAGAAACACGAACTTACCCGTCGCGACAAGGAGGAAGACCGTATGAAGCATGTTCGTGTGAACAATGCGAATATCGAACCCGTATTCTTTGCTTATCCCGATAATGATAAACTGGATGTTATCATCAAGAAATATACTTTGGAAAAGCCCGTCTATGACTTTATCGCTCCGGGTGACGGTTTCGACATACTTTTTGGATTATTGACCAAGCGAAGACATTGCAGGCTATCACCGCCGAATTTGCTAAAATGCCAGCTCTTTATATTGCCGACGGACATCATCGTTCTGCTGCCGCTGCATTGGTAGGGTGCTGAAAAAGGCAAAGCAGAATCCGAACCATAAGGGAGATGAAGAATATAATTATTTCATGGCTGTTTGTTTCCCTGCCAATCAGTTGACCATCATTGACTATAATCGTGTAGTGAAAAGACCTCAATGGTTTGACTCCCGAACAATTCCTTTTGCGCCTTTTTTTGATAAAAAACTTTATTGTTGAAGAAAAGGGTGCGGATATCTATAAACCATCCGGTTTGCATAATTTCTCTTTATCTGGGTGGTAAATGGTATAGTCTGACAGCAAAACAGGTACATACAATGATAACGACCCTATTGGCGTGCTTGATGTTACCATTTCTTCCAACCTGATTTTGGATGAAGTTTTGGGTATAAAGGATTTGCGTTCGACAAGCGTATTGATTTTGTGGGCGGCATCCGTGGATTGGGAGAACTCAAGAAGCGTGTGGATAGCGGTGAAATGAAAGTGGCTCTGGCTCTTTATCCTGTATCTATGAAACAATTGATGGATATTGCAGATACAGGTAATATCATGCCACCGAAGACAACTTGTTTGAACCTAAACTTCGTTCGGGGCTTGGTAATTCATAAATTGATTAGGAAAAGTTCTATCGGATGATGCAAAAAAAGACGGTGCGATTTGTATATCAATAAATGTAACACCATTAAGATAAAAAAATAGTGACGGTATATGCCGGGATAGTGACGGTATCCGTTGTGGTATACCGTCACTTTTTTGATAGCGTCACTATCTTGTAGATGAAAATCTGCCAAAAGATTTTTATATTCCCAATCGTCATCGATAAGTGGAACATTAATATTTCCAAACGATAGATTGACATTTTCTTATTAAAGCCGTATCTTTGCAGCATGACTGCTGAAGATACTTATAAAACCATCATTGAACCTTCCGAAGGTATTTATACGGAAAAACGAAGCAAGTTCATTGCTATAGCCCCTTCCTGTGCGTACTCTCGATGAGATAAAATACATCTTGAAACGTATCAGAAAAAGTATTATGACGCACGACACGTATGTTATGCTTATATGTTGGGAGCTGCGCGAAAGTTTCCGTGCCAATGACAACGGAGAACCTTCCGGAACAGCGGGTAAACCTATTCTCGGACAGATAAACTCGAATGAACTGACGGATATACTGATTATAGTAGTTCGTTATTTTGGAGGAATCAAGTTGGGGACAAGTGGATTGATTGTTGCTTACAAGGCTGCTGCTGCCGAAGCGATTGCTGCCGCTACTATTATAGAAAAGACGGTAGATGAGGATGTGACGGTAATGTTTGAATATCCTTTTTATGAATGACGTGATGCGCATTGTGAAAGAGGAGGAACCGGAAATTCTTAATCAGTCGTATGACATGGATTGTAGCATGACATTGCGGATTCGTCGTTCGATGATGCCTAAATTGCGTGCACGTTTGGAGAAGGTGGAGACAGCGCGGATTCTTGATGATGAGAATATTTTGGTAAATATTAGAAGTAGTAATAGAATAGAGAGTGGATTGCATGATAAATAAATGTCACATAATTTTTTTAGTCTGTTTTTTAAGTTCCTTTGTATGGATGAGCGTTCAGGCGCAAGCACAAATACAGGAAACTCAAAAAACTGGCTCCTAATAATATTCCTGTTCCGTGGTATTCGCAGAAAATCGCGGGATGCCCTTACTCGCATTGCTCTCTGGCTTCTTCGTTAATGGTCTTTGATTATTTTAAGGGAATGACGGCTGATACACAACGTACAGCCCAGGATGCAGAAAAAGAAACTGATAGAATATCAACGCAACTACTTTCTGAAAAAACGTGCCCCTTTCCGTCGTCGTACATCGATAGGGCAGGGAGGATATTATTCTTTTGAAATTGATTCGTTGACACGTTATTATGAAAATATGATAAGTGCCGAACATTTTCAGCAGAAAGATTACCGGATATTGAAAGATTATATTGATCGTGGCATTCCTGTGCTTGTAAATGTGAGATATACAGGAGCAGTTCGTGGTTTGCGTCCTGGTCCGAGAGGGCACTGGATGGTACTTCGTGGCATTGATGATAAACATGTGTGGGTGAATGATCCCGGACGTTCGCCGGAGATGCGGACTAAAGGAGAAAACATCTGTTATCCCATTAAGAAACAGCCGGGTAACCCTTCCTATTTTGATGGTTGTTGGACGGGACGATTTATCATAGTCACTCCCAGAGAATGGATACGAAACTCCCTGTTTGCACAGGTAGGCAAGCTCCCTCCATTGGAGGAGGTGACTCATATAGTTCCTCCGGTTGTGTCGTCTGTAACCTTACCGCAGGTTATCAATCAGTAGAAGCAACTCATAGTTAGGAAAATTCAGTAGTAGAATTAAGATAGAACATTTGTAGTAAAATAAAGAAGAACAAAAAAATATATGGCATTTGAAGCAACCAAAAAGAATGGTGCGAACTCTATTCTTTCTTTCGTCTCCTGGCAGACGGAAAAGTAGTGCTAGGCACAGCAGACGCAAAGGCGGGAGATACATTTTGGCCTGTTGCAATGATTCAACGGGAAGAACATGATGGAACACGTCAATATTATATTGAAGAAGATACGATTCGTATAGAAGGAGAGAATGGGAGTAAGTCCATGCCTCGTGAAGATTTTGGTATTGTAGCTGATCTGATATTACAGGCTGTGAAATCTTCGTCGAAGATGACGAAAATGATGTTGTTTCTCCGGAAGGAGTAGAAGAGTTTTTAGACGAAGCTGCAATTTTCGATTTGGAAGCAAAAACAGAAGATCGCACAGATTTTTCCATTGCATTTTGGCATCCGAAAGCTCCGTTAAGAGGTTTCAATGTCCGTTCACGGTTGGGCGTAATGAATCCGTTGTTGGACGGAGGACGTGCAGCGAATCTTAAACTGGAACAGAGTGGAGTCAAATTTGCCTCTCCCACAGTGAATAAAATCAATGCTTTGCCTGAATCTCCGAATGAGGTTGCCGAGCGAATGATGATGATCGAACGTTTGGGGGGCGTACTTAAATACGCTGATGTAGCCGACCGCGTATTCCGCAGTAATCTTTTGATGATTGATCTGCATTTTCCACGTGTACTGACAGAAATGGTTCGTATCATGCATTTGGATGGTATCTCCCGTATTAGTGAGTTGACGGAAGTTATTAAACAAATGAATCCGTTGAAGATTAAAGATGAACTAATCAATAAGCATAAGTTCTATGAATTCAAGATGAAGCAGTTCTTGATGGCATTAGTATTGGGAATGCGTCCTGCAAAGATTTACAATGGATTGGATTCGGCAGTGGAAGGTATTCTATTGGTGGATGGAAATGGAGAAGTGCTCTGTTATCATAAATCAGAAAAGCAAATAATGGAGGATTTTTTGTTTCAAAATACCCGTTTGGAAAAAGGATCTTTGGAGAAGGATAAATACGGATTTTTGGAGAGAGAGAATGGAGTCTATTATTTCAAACTGAATGCAAAGATTGGGCTGGTCAAACGGTAGAAAAGTATAATGTATTGATGCAGTTAAACTAATAATGATGTCATACTTATATAAAATACTTGTTATCCATGAAAACAAATGAAGTTTTAGAGAACATTAAAGCACGCCGTAGCGTACGGGCTTATACTGACCAGCAAGTTTTTAGAAGAGGATTTGCAGGCTATTTTGGAAGCTGCAACTTATGCACCGAGTGGAATGCATCTGGAAACATGGCATTTTACGGCTATTCAAAATATGGATAAGTTGACAGAACTGAATGAACGGATTAAAGGGGCTTTTGCAAAAAGCGACGATTCTCGTTTGCAAGAGCGTGGACATAGTAAGACCTATTGTTGTTATTATCATGCTCCGACTTTGAGTGATTGTATCCAATGAACCTACTCAATGGTGGGCTGGTATGGATTGTGCTTGTGCCATAGAAAATATGTTCCTGGCTGCCCAGTCTTTAGGTATCGGCTCTTGTTGGATCAATCAGTTGGGGGACAACATGTGATGATCCGAGGTTCGTGAATTTATTACTGCTTTAGGTGTTCCTGCCAATCATAAAGTCTACGGTTGTGTGTAGCTTTGGGTTATCCTGATTCGAAGATTCCAATAAAAAGAGAAAAAAGGTAAAGGCTAATACAATAACTATCGTTAGATAGAATACAGCTTCTTGTCTGATAAAAATAATTCCGGGACTTAACGTATGTGAGTCCCGGAATTATTTTGTGAGGTGATTTTTTAAGAGACAGTGCTCTAGAAATCTCTTTGATAGACCTCTTTTTACTCGAAAGTACCATAGCAGTGGGTAGTAGCTTACGGTCTCCCAAGGTGTTATCTACGCGAGCTACATTTATCCAGAATTTATTATCACGTACACTTTCTATAGGATAAGCTGCTTTCTCGCGTGTATATATGAGTGCTCCCAACGATCATTTATAATTTCATATTCCGGATGAGGAGCATTAATCAATACATTATCATCTTTATCCGCTTCGCCATTCTTCACTTCTTGAATTTCTTTCCAGATATTTAGCATGACATCTACGAAATTGTCTAGTTCTGCCAGACTTTCACTTTCTGTTGGTTCAATCATCAAGGTACCGTGGACAGGAAAGGAGAGGGTAGGAGCATGATAACCGTAATCCATCAGGCGTTTGGCAATATCATTCTCCGAGATGCCTGCTTCCTCATGTACTTTCCGGCATTCCAGAATCATTTCGTGTCCTACGAAACCGGTGGCTCCCCGATAAACAACTCCATACGTATCTTTCAGACAAGTAGCCAGATAATAATTAGCATTCAGGATCGCAAATTTTTAGTTGCCTGTGTCAGTCCTTCTGCACCCATCATACGGATATATCCGTATGTGATAGGCAAAATACCTGCACTGCCGAATGGAGCTGCTGATACTTGATTTTGTGAGTTGCCGAAGATTCCGTGTCCGGGAAGGAAAGGAACCAAATGTTCGGCTACGCAGATAGGACCGACTCCCGGACCTCCGCCACCATGAGGGGAAGCGAATGTTTTATGAAGATTCAAGTGACAGACATCTGCACCGATGAATCCCGGATTGGTTAATCCTACCTGTGCATTCATGTTGGCTCCGTCCATATATACTTGTGCACCACAGGCGTGAATGATGTCGCAAATCTCTTTTATCTCGGTCTCGAAGATACCATGTGTAGAAGGATAAGTAATCATCAGTGCAGCCAATTCATCTTTATTTTCTTCAGCTTTTGCACGTAGGTCAGCCATTTCTACATTCCCCTGCTCGTCGCATGCACAGGTAACAGTTACGAAGCCTGCCTGTTAGCAGACGCAGGATTTGTTCCGTGAGCCGAAGCTGGAATCAAGACTTTGTTACGGTGTCCCGACCGATACTTTCGAGATAGGCGCGAATCACACGAAGGCCTGCATATTCTCCTGCAGCACCCGAATTGGTTGTAGGCTGACCCCTGCAAACCCGGTGATAACTTTTCAAATCTTCACTTAGGTTCTTGATTAATTCACGATAACCTTCTGCTTGGTCTTCCGGAACCAGCGGGTGCATACCATAAACTCGGGACGGCTTAAAGGCAACATTTCTGCGGCTGCATTCAGCTTCATTGTACATGAACCGAGGAAATCATGGATTGTGCAAGAGAAATATCTTTTGCGGTCCAGACGTTTGATGTAACGCATCATTTCCGTTTCCGTGTGATACTTGCTGAATACTTCATGTGTCAGGAAAGGAGTTGTACGTTTTAAATCCTTGTCGATGTTGCTTCTTTTCCGGAATGTCGTCTACTTTCTGGTAATCTTTTCCGGCGGCAATGGCAAAAATAGAGAGCAACACATTGGCAGCTGCCATCTGTTGTTTCGTCAATGCTGAAACCAACATTGCCATTTTCATAACTAGCAAGGTTTACTTCCTTGCTCAAAATGCAATCATTTTGGATTTGTTGGGCTGAAACGTGTTCCGGCAGTTCGAAACGTAGTGTGTCGAAATACTGTGTATTGACTTGGGTATATCCAATTTCTTTAATTGCTTGTCAAAGGGGAAAACGGTGATGCTGTGGATGCGCGAAGCAATCGTTTTGATTCCTTCCTGTCCGTGATATACGGCGTAGAAGCCGGCCATTGTTGCGAGTAATGCCTGAGCCGTACAAATATTGGAAGTCGCTTTTTTCCCGTTTGATGTGCTGTTCGCGTGTCTGCAGGGCCATTCGGTAGCAGAGTTTGCCATATTTATCTTTGGACCATCCGATGATTCGTCCCGGCATATTCCGGGCTTGTACTCGTCACGTGTGGCGAAGTAACCAGCCGAAGGACCACCGTAAAAACATCGGTGTACCCAGGCGTTGTGTGGTACCGAATACAATATCCGCTCCCCATTCTCCCGGAGGAGTCAGCAGGGCAAGGCTCAGAATATCGGCGGCAACGGCAACTTTACAGTCCGCGTCATGTGCTTTCTTCGTAAAGTCGGCATAGTTTTCTACATTTCCGCTGGAATTTGGATATTGAAGAATGCAGGCGAAGATTTCCGGTGAGGGTTCAAATTCTTTGTATCTGCCTACGCGCAATTCAATTCCTTGTGGAATGGCACGTGTAGTCATTACTGCTAAAGTCTGCGGGAAAATGTTTTCGTCTACAAAAGACTACATTGGCACCTGCTTTCTGCTGAGTGCGTGAACGAAGGCGTACATCATGGTTACGGCTTCGGCAGCGGCAGTCGCTTCATCCAGCAGCGAACAGTTGGCAAGCGGCATAGCGGTGAGATCACAGACGGCGGTCTGGAAATTCATCAATGCTTCCAGTCTTCCCTGTGATACTTCCGTCTGATAAGGCGTGTAGGAAGTATACCACACGGGATTTTCGAATACATTCCGTTGGATAACGGCAGGAGTAATTGTATTATACCACCCCAATCCGATGTACGTAGTATACAGTTTGTTTTTACTTGCCAGTCCGGCAATGTGTTTCCCAAATTCGTATTCCGTCAACGGACTTTAAGTGCCAGTGGTTCCTTTTCAGGCGGATGTTGGCAGGAATGGTTTTGTTGATCAGTTCATCCAGTGAGTCTACGCCTATTTTACGAAGCATCACAGGCTGTGTCTTGTTCATTGATGCCGATGTGACGGCTAGCTAACAAATCATAATTTTTGATTTATATATCAGGTATTAAGTATTTAGGTATTACCCATGCGGATATGAATATTTGTTTTATCATCAAAAAATGGGTTCTACTTAATACCTGAATTACTATCTGAAAAATGGGTTCTCCATTCCGATGGTCGTAGGTGCACCGTGTCCCGGGGTAGACGACTGTCTCGTTAGGAAGTACGAATAGACGGCTGCAAATTGTGATCGATCAGTTCGTCGAAGTTGCCTCCTGACAGGTCGGCGCGACCGATACTGCCTTGAAACAATACGTCACCGGAGAACATGCAGTTGTCTTCTTTACAATAATACACGAGGCTGCCGGGTGAGTGTCCGGGAACATGGATTGCTTCCAGCTTGGTGTGTCCGAAAGGTGATAATATCTCCGTCGTGCAGATATTTTCCCAATGGAACCGGCTTTTCCTGTAATTGGAAGCCGAACATGCGGCTTTGTTTCGGAGCTTCATCAATCCAGAACTCATCCGCCTTTGTTGGCTTCTGCCGACAGACCAAATTTTTTCAGCATGAACGGATTGCCGAAGATATGGTCCAGATGTAAATAGTATTCAGCAAATGCTTTTTACATTCAGTTCGTTGGTAAGAATGAACTTCTTTAGGCTTTGCTTTTTCCTCTTCATAGAAGCAGCCCGGATCAATGACCACCGCTTTTTTGTGTCATCCCATAAAAACGTAGCAATTTACGGAAACATATTAAATTCAAATCTTTTATTTTCATGGTTTTATGATTTAATTAAATCAGAACGGATTTCTGTTAAATTTGGGAACGTATACCACCTTTTTTGGTTTCAAAGAAATCTTCCTCAAACTGTCGCTCAGGCTGTGAATGACTGTTTTATGCTTGAACGGCATTGTCTCATGCTCCATTCGCCTCCTTTGAGACAGATCAGTCCGTTAGGCAAGCATTCTGCTGCTTTTGGGAGAAATGTTCTTTTTTGATAATCTTGATCAGATCCGCCAAAGGCATTACGGCACGACTTACCGGCCACAAAGTCGAACAGTTGTTTTCCTCTTCTGCACGGGCATGGCGGAAGGTGACGTTTTTCAGTCCGATGGCATTTGCCACTTCTGTTGCCACGCGTACTTTCTTACCGATGCTGTCTACCAGATGAAACTTGGTGTCGGGGGAAAAGAATTGCGAGCGGAATGCCGGGAAAGCCTCCTCCTGTACCCAGATCCCATGATGCTGGTTCCGGGACGGAATTGAATCACTTTGGCGATGCCTAATGAATGGAGCACATGATGCTCGTATAAATTCTCGATGTCTTTGCGGGAGATGACGTTGATTTTCGCATTCCAGTCGATGTAGAGGTCGTATAGAGCAGCAAACTGTTGGCGCTGCTCTTCCGTCAGATCCGGAAAATATTTCAGTATGATTTCCACTTTAAGTATTTTGAATGGTGAATTTAGAATTATAAGTGAAATGAATATCCTCTTGCATCACACGCGGCAATAACAATAGGATATTCATTGGTGTTCAATCTTTTAATAACTGTTTAATCTTTCAAATCTCCGAGAATAGGGTTGCTGCCCAGCAGGTGTTCCATCATGGCGTATGGAATCGTGACTTTGACAGGACCCATCGAATACGGTGTGATATCGTATATATTATAGTAGAAGGTGATACCTTCCTTGCTCAGATAAAAGTTTTCTGTCGGTGTGATGTCTCCGGTCGAGGCACTTTTATCCCATGTCTTCCAGTGCCTCGTGTGTTGTCACTTTGTTGTCGGCCATCAGCTGGTTCCATATCAGGTCTGTCAGGGCTTCCTGATAGTCGCCTACAAAAATATCGTCGAGGCGAAGCGGACGCATCAGGGTAAGGTCCATATTTAGGAAAGTTGACATGTACATGCCATGTGCACCTCCGGTATATTCGTTATAGTCAACGCGGTATACAAGCAGGTCTTTCTCATATAGTTGCACATGACTTTCGATACTCTTGTAGTAGGAATACCATGCGCCTACCACTGCATCGCTCTCTTTATTCTTTTCGTCTTCGGCATACATAGGCTCCTGGTCGGGCGGTACTCGTCAATATAGCTCTGAGCGTATTGCTTCACTACTGCTTCCGGTTTTTCACCGATATATTTGTCTCCGAAGCATACGGAGATGAAGTATGCATTCAGACTATCTTTCAGCATATCATCCGATGACTTGACAGGATAGGCGAAGTTGACGATAATATTGCATGCCGGTTTGGCTGTATCATTAAAGAGGTGTGCCGTCTCGTTTACCTGTATACTATCGAATTGTAATGCTCCTGTATTTTTGTTCATCTTGTCATGACAAGAAAACAAAAAGCCGCTTACCGAAAGTATAACCGCAAGCAGGCTGACATATTGTTTTTTCATACCCGTTTTTTCTATAAATTCAACATTAATCATATCTATCACTATCGACAAATATAAATGAAATAACCGAATACTACGAATAAAAAAGGAAAAAAATATTCAGCTAGTTTTTTTGGGTAATGCATATAGGGATGCCATTGTTAATGATTCTTTTTTTCTTGCTTTTTGTCACATATGTTACAGTTTTAATCGATGCACTGCACTTATTTTTGCAGAAAAAATAGATTATGGAACAGTTACATGCACATGAAGTTCTTCACATGATGGAGGGAAATAGTTATACTGAAGCAACTCTGAGAGCTGCAATCGTGGAGAAGTTTGGCGAACATCATGCGTTTTTATGCTTGTTCGGCAGATAATATGGAAGTAGACGAACTGATAGAGTTTCTCAAAAAGAAAAGGGAAATTCATGCCAGCCGGTGAAGAGTTTACGGTGGATATCAGTAAGGTTTGCAGCCATTGATTCTTGGCGGGTGGTGTGGATAGCCAAGCGGTATAGTAGTCAATAGGGATAATTGGACGAAAGAAACGACGGGAGATACTTGTTCTAAAAAGTATCTCCCGTCGTTTCTTCAGGGTGTGAGGGGGATGAAAAGGGCTTGTTAGTTGTAGGTTGCCCCTGTTGTTTTTCTTAGCTAAGGAAATTTCATAGGTAGGGAAATCCCTACTTGCAAATAGGAAGAAGTCTTTGCAAAGAGAGTTTTCTCATGCTACATTTGTAGTATAAAACTACTAAACTATACTTAATATGAAAAAGAATCAGTACCTTATGTCTTTGTTGCTGGTGATACTGCTCAGCAGTTGCTATACCAGCAGAATTAATTATGAAAAAATTGAGTCGTATTCAACTCGGAATGTCTTCTGGAGGGTGATAGCTATTTTGGGTAAGCCAACTTATCGAAGTTTTGATGAAAAGGAAGAGGTCTTAGAGTTTTGCTATGGATTAAATATCGCAAAGATTTGGTTTGTTGATGATAAAGTAACTAAAATGAAGAATTATTATGACTATGATTGTAATAAAATTCGGATCGTAGAGGATAAGAAAGAAGACGATAAATCCTCAAAGAAAGATAAAAAGAAGATACAAGTTCCAGAATACGTGTAACGACGGATGGAAAGCATATAATACAGACCGGTTCCATCATAGTCACTCCGGATGGAAAACATGAAACAGTGGTAAGTGATCTGGGTGGAATCATTATAACAGGGTCCGGGAACATATACATGTTCATTAATACTTGCAGTTAATAGTTAATTCACCATACCTTTATCAATTCCGAATTTCTCATCCGTCTGGCATTCACCGGCAGGTTCTACATGTACCAAAATATCATAGACATTGTCTATAGAGCTTTTTATACTTTTTTCCACAGAATCGGCTATCTGATGTGCCTGTGTGATTGTTATTTGCGGGTTTACCTCTATGTCGAGGGTAATCATATAAAGATTCCCGATCATTCTTGACCTTACCCGGTGTGGATTACTCGCACCGGGTACTTGCTCCACCGCTTCGAATATCTTATTATATACATTGACATCTTTATTGACTCCATCCATCAATTCTACATTCGAATCGATGAAAATACTGATCGAAGATTTTATAATAAAGAGACTGATGATTAGTCCTGTGATAGAGTCGAGTATAGGCAGTTTGAATATGAACGTGAATATAAGTCCCAGCAACACACCGGAGGAGATGATCACGTCATTACGCATATTGATCGCATTGGCTGTCAGCATGGAACTGTCTATTTTCTTTCCCTGTTTGTATTGATATGAAGCCAGCAGGAGTTTGCCGATGATAGAAAATATAGTGACGTATATAGCAATGGCCGACGGAATTTCTTTACTTCTCGTCAGTGAAGATGCTTCCAATGGATGATATCAACATTTGCACACCCGCGTAAAAATCACAAGCGACAGAATCTTAGTTGCAATCCCTTCGGCCTTTTCATAACCGAATACATACTTCTTGAAGGCGGCTGATTGATAATGCGTGCTGTGAAAATCATGACAATGGAGATGATTACGTCCGTTGCCGAATCGATGCCGTCGCCCAGCACGGCAAGACTGCCGGCAAATAAGCCTATGATGATTTTTTGATGCGGAAAGTATGGCGTTCCCGATAGTACTTATCCAAGAAGTTCTGATTAATATCTGCTCCCTTTTTGCTTTCATGTGATTAAGCCTTTGACATACCGGTTAATATGTAGCTGCCTTTCAAGTTGTTTTCTTTCATATAACTGACCACTTCTACCCGACAGGCCGACATTAAAGCGTATCCCGTTAAGTTCCTGTTTATAGCTTTTGATGAACGAATACTCTGTATCGTTGTGGATGAAAGATATACGATGATATTCCATAACATAATGTGTTTAATAAGGACTAATATGTGGTCAAATATACGGATAATATCAGTAGTATGGATGAAAAAGGAGAATTATTTAATTTGATCATATTGCTGGAATAGTACATTTTTATTTTTTTATCTTTGTCTCCCGAAATGAAAAAGACTAGCCTACATAACAGCAGTGATTCTTTCTCTCCTGATTATCTATTCAGGGGCAGGAGTGTCTATTGTCCATTACTGCTGTTCCGTTGTGAGGCAGTGCAAGGCTGTTGTGCCAATGGCTGTCCCAAGTGTAAGAAGTCTCATACGTGCGATTCAAAAGAAAGACTGTAGAGAAAAGGGCTGTACAGCCACTATCTATAAGCTCGATTTGATGAAGCATGTTTCCGCACTGACAGTTTCTGTTCCAGTGGTAACGCTTTTCTGTGAACAATCTTGTCAGTTATTTGCTTTTGCCTCCATAGATCAAACGGCAGACTATTCCAGTCTTCCCTTTCCACCACCTCCTGTCCGAGGCAGAAGTTGGCGTTACATTCTGTTCTCCTGATTTAGCGTTATTTCATTTTTTGTGTCCGATGGAACTTTGTTTTCAGCCATTGCAGGTTATGAAAGCAAAGGGAATGAATGCAATTTAGTTGCAAGAGAAATGAATTAATTTTGTATCTCAACAATAAGTTTAAGAAAAGAATGAAATATATGATAATGGGCCTGTTCTCATTACTTGCGGTTACAACCTATGCGCAAGTACGGGGGCGGTCAAAGATAATACCGGAGAACCCATTCCGGGTGCTAATGTATTCTGGATGAATACGGGTCAGGGAGTAACAACGAAAGAAGATGGTCGTTTTTTCTATCTCCAAACCCTCGAAAAGTCACATGCTGGTGGTCAGTTTTATCGGTTTTCAGAATGATACGATTCATGTCAGCAAGAAGAATCAGGAGCTGGATATCATCCTTCGGGATGGTGTAGAGCTGAAATGAAGTGAATGTGGTCAGCCGCAGAATGGGAACGATGAAGTTGCGGAGCAGTGTGATGAATGAAGAGATGATAAGCAGTGCCGAATTGAGTAGAGCTGCCTGTTGCAATCTCGGAGAAAGCTTTGTGACCAACCCTTCGGTGGACGTGAGTTATTCGGATGCTGCAACGGGAGCGAAACAGATTAAACTGCTCGGATTGTCCGGAACTTATGTGCAGATGCTGACAGAGAATATCCCGAACTATCGTGGCGCGGCTTCCCCTTATGGACTGGGATATGTTCCCGGTCCGTGGATGCAGAGCATACAGGTTTCCAAAGGAATCTCTTCTGTGAAGAATGGCTACGAAGCTATCACAGGACAAATCAATGTCGAGTTTAAAAAGCCGCAGTTGCCGGAAGCCGACTGGGTATCCGCCAATCTTTTCGCAAGCAGTACCAGTCGGTATGAGGCGAATGCAGATGCCACCCCTGAAGTTGTCCAAACGCTGGAGCACCTCTCTGCTGGCACATTATGAGAACGAGACCAAAGCACACGACGGCAATGATGACGGCTTCGTAGATATTCCCCGGTAGAGCAATATAATGTCTGGAACCGATGGGCATATATGGGAGATCACTATGTTTTCAAGCAGGTTTCAAGGCATTGTCCGAAAGCCGGAACAGCGGACAGGCACATCATGCAGGTATGCAGTCCGATGATCTCTATAAGGTAGGAATCGATACCGAGCGTTATGAGCTTTTACTAAGAATGCTTATATATTCAATAAGGAGAAGAATACGAATCTGGCATTGATTCTTTCTGCCAGCTGGCACAATCAGGATGCGATGTACGGACGAAAACTCTACAATGTAGACCAGACGAATGCGTATGCTTCTTTGATGTTTGAAACGGAATTTAATAAGCTGAACAGTTTCTCGGCAGGATTGAGTTTCAACTATGACGCCTATGACCAGCATTATCGGCTGGAGAATAAAACGGAATTGCCGCTTATAAAGGCATTTTGCCAAAAGCGGTTCCCGGAGCCTATGTGCAATATACGTTGAATCTGAATGACCAGTGGATGCTGATGGCAGGTCTGCGCGGCGATTATAGCAGTGAGCACGGCTTCTTTGTGACCCCGCGTGCGCATCTGAAATACAATCCGAATGAGTATGTACACTTCGCCTGTCTGCCGGAAAAGGTTACCGTACGAATCATGTACTGGCAGAGAACAATTACCTGCTTTCCAGCAGCCGAAAGGTTGAAATAGCGAACGGGCTGGATATGGAAGAAGCATGGAACTATGGGCGCCAGCGTATCTACATATATACCCATATTAGGGCAAGACGCTGAATATCAATGCCGAGTATTACACCAACTTTCTGAAACAAGTAGTAGTAGATATGGACAGCAATCCTCACGAAGTCGCTTTTTACAATCTCGATGGGCGTTCCTATTCGCATGTGTTCCAAGTAGAGGCAAGCTATCCTTTTTTTCAAAGGATTTACTTTGACAGGGGCTGCTACCGTCTGACGGATGCTCAGACAACCTACAAAGGTCAGCGGATGGAGAAACCACTGACCAGTAAATACAAGGGATTGCTGACCGCTTCGTACCAGACACCACTCGAATATGGCAGTTTGATGCTACGCTCCAACTCAATGGCGGAGGAAGAATGCCTGCTCCTTATGAATTGGCGGACGGTCAGTTGTCCTGGGAGCGCCGCTACGGCAGTTTCGAACAATTGAGCGCTCAAATAACCCGCTATTTCCGTCGTTGGTCCATCTACGTAGGAGGGAGAACCTGACCAACTTCAAACAGAAGAACCCGATCATTGACGCTGCGAATCCGTGGGAGGTAACTTTGACTCTACGATGATATGGGGGACCTGTGCACGGAGCAAAAAGCGTATATCGGAATACGTTTCAATCTGGCAAGAAACAGTGATTAAAGTGATAAAAACAGAAATGAATAATGACTATTAAAAGAATAAGAAAAATGAAAACAAGAAGATGGATGGTCACTTTCGTGGTGGCTCTTTTGAGTGTGACAGCTGTACTGGCAAAAGACATTCGTGTCGTAGTATTCAAAGTCTCTCAGATGCATTGCGAGAACTGCGAGAAGAAAGTGAAAAACAATATGCGCTTTGAAAAGGTGTGAAAGAACTTTCTACCGAGCTGAAGGACAAAACGGTGTCTATCACCTACGATGCCGAGAAGACGGACGTGAAGAAGTTGCAGGCAGGATTCAAGAAGTTCAATTACGAGGCGGAGTTTGTGAAAGAAACCAAACAGGAAGGCAAGAAAAGACGGCAAACAAGAATCTCAAAAAGAAGAAAAAGAAAGCCGATAAGAAGTAATCGAACAAATACCCATATTGGCTTTGTTTTATAACTACTAATCATTAAAGAGTAAGAATTATATGGGTAATATAGCAAAAAGGCGTTTCCCGTGCTCAATAATATGCATTGTGCGGGATGCGCTAACAATGTAGAAAAAAACAGTGAAAAAGTTGTCGGGAGTCGTTGATGCTTCCGTCAACTTTGCTTCAAATACATTGACGATTTCTTATGAGGACGACAAGCTGACTCCCGGAGAAATTCGTGCAGCGGTACTTTTGCTGCCGGTTGGTGACTTATTGTAGAAGAAGCGAATAAAGAAGAACGTCGGGAGGAGGAGCAGCATAAGCGTTATCTCCGCCTGAAACGGAAAGTGATCGGTGCGTGGATATTTGTCGTACCGCTCCTTATCTTTTCTATGGTATTGATGCACATGCCATATTCTAACGAGATACAGATGGTGCTCACCATTCCGGTAATGGTACTCTTCGGAGGCAGTTTCTTTACGGGAGCATGGAAGCAGGCCAAGGTCGGGCGTAGTAATATGGATACGCTGGTCGCGTTAAGTACCTCGATAGCCTTCCTTTTCAGTTTATTCAATACCTTCTTTCCGCAGTTCTGGACAGATCGCGGATTGGAACCACACGTCTATTACGAAGCTTCCGCAGTGATCATTGCTTTCGTTCTGACCGGAAAAATGATGGAGGAACGTGCCAAAGGAAATACTTCGGACGCAATTCGCAGGCTGATGGGAATGCAGCCCAAAGTGGCGCGTGTGTTGCGTGGCGGGATAGAGGGGGAGATACAAATAGACCTCTTGCAGGTAGGCGATAGGGTTGTAGTCCGTCCCGGCGAACAGATTCCGGTGGATGGCCAGCTTTCGGAAGGAGAATCGTATGTGGATGAAAGTATGATTAGCGGTGAGCCGATTCCGGTAGAGAAGAAAAAGGGCGACAAAGTCCTTGCCGGGACAATCAATCAGCGCGGGTCATTTATCATTCGTGCCTCCCAGGTGGGAAGTGATACAGTGCTTGCGCGCATCATTCACATGGTGCAGGAAGCACAAGGCAGCAAAGCTCCTGTGCAGCGTATTGTCGACCGTATTACTGGGATTTTTGTCCCTGTCGTGCTCGGAATCGCCATCCTGACATTTATATTGGGGTTGCCATCGGTGGCAGTGAGTATATTTCTTACGGTATTCTTTCTGCTGTCTGTTCTGGTCATAGCCTGTCCCTGTGCTTTGGGGCTTGCCACTCCTACTGCATTAATGGTAGGAATCGGTAAGGCTGCCGGACAGCATATTCTGATCAAAGATGCCGTTGCTCTGGAACAGATGCGTAAGGTCAATGTAGTGGTGCTGGATAAAACCGGGACATTGACTGAAGGGGCATCCTACCGCTACCGGATGGTTGTGGGCACAGCCGCAGGAAGAACATTTCAAGAATGTACTTCTGGCTGCCGAACTAAAATCGGAGCATCCGTTGGCAGGTGCGATTGTAACTGTACTTCAGGATGAGGAAAAGATAACTCCCGCTCGCTTTGAGCAGCTTTGAAAGTATCACAGGAAAAGGGATAAAGGTGTCTTATCAGGGCAATACTTACTGGGTAGGAAGCCACAAACTTCGAAAGATTTCAGTGCTACGGTCAGTGATGTCATGGCGGATATGCTGGTACATTACGAATCGGATGGGAACGGAATTATATACTTTGGACGTGAGAACGAGCTTCTGGCTATTATTGCGGTTTCCGATCCTATTAAAGCAACATCCGCCGAAGCGGTGAAAGAACTGAAACGTCAGGGTATTGATATTTGTATGCTTACCGGTGACGGACAGCGGACGGCTTTGGCGGTCTCTTCCCGTCTGGGCATTGAGCGTTTTGTGGCAGATGCCTTGCCGGATGACAAAGCCGAATTTGTGCGTGAACTGCAAATGCAAGGAAAGAAAGTAGCCATGGTGGGCGACGGTATCAATGACTCGCAGGCTCTTGCATTGGCTGACGTCAGCATTGCGATGGGGAAGGGAACGGACATCGCCATGGATGTCGCTATGGTGACATTGATGACTTCCGATTTGTTGTTACTCCCCAAAGCCTTTGAACTGTCCAGACAGACTGTACGACTGATCCATCAGAATCTTTTCTGGGCATTCATCTACAATCTGATCGGTATTCCTATCGCTGCCGGAGTCTTATTTCCTGTCAACGGATTGTTGCTGAATCCGATGCTGGCAAGTGCTGCTATGGCATTCTCCAGTGTGAGTGTAGTGCTCAATTCGTTGAGTTTGGGAAGAAGGAAGATTTAAGCAGAGAGCATATAAAGCGCTCCTTTATGATTTTAAATTAAGGCACGGATTACACGGATTAACACGGTTTTTAATAGTTTGTTTAATCTCTTAAAACCGTGTTAATCCGTGTAAATCCGTGCCTAATCCGATTATTATGTTGACCGATGTTTAGAAGTAGCTTTTATTACCAGACTCAACTGTTTCTAAACTCAGAGGAGACATTCCCACATGCCGTCTGAAGAATTTGCAGAAGAAAGAGGGATTAGGAAAATTCAACGAATAAGCTATCTCCTGAATCGTCATATCCGTGCCTTTTAGTTGCGCTTTGGCATCGATAATGACGATATAGGCTATGGTATCCAGCACGCTTTTTCCCGTCACTTGCTTGACGGTGGTGCTCAGATGCTGAAGAGATTCCCAGCTGATCGGCATAGAACTGTGCACAGCGCTGATCCTTGTAGTGTTCAGTAATTAATTGAATCAACTTCCGGCAAATCTCCTTCTTACGGTTTGAATGATTGTTTCCCGTATAATTCCGGTACATCAGCTGGACACTTGTCAGAATAGTCTGAAGCGACAGGTCTGCCAATTTGGAATCCATTTTGAAAGACTCGTCACAACTGGCATGAGATAATAATAAGGCAAAATATTCCTTCAGATAGTCGGCGATATTTTCGGAAAGAGGGATGATAGGCTGTTCTATCAGTTTGGGATAGGCGCTTCCGATTGTCGTCAACAGATTGATATGCCCGATACATTTGGCGGAGAAACCGGCAAAGCAGAGATTACCTTTTCCGCTTTCGCGGAACTGAATGATGGTGCCGGGCAATAAAGTGATCAGGTCATTCGGGTGAACCTCATATTCCAGCAGGTTGATGGAGACTTTCATAGTACCTTCCGTACAGACTGCGAAAATGCACGCCTGTAACCGGCACGATTGTTTGTAGATGTTCAGAATATCTTCAGTTACTTTGGTCCATGCTAACACCTCCAGGGGCAAATCTACTTGTGGAACTTCCATTTTCATAAGAGTGTTTGTTATCTTTGGTTTAAAGTGCTTGTTATATTCGGTCTACAAATGTACGATTTTTCTTTTTATTTCTTACTTTTGTCCTCATGAAAACTGTATTAGTCGATTGGAATTTGATTCCGTACTCCGAAGCATGGCAGCGGCAGACGGAATGGTTTGATGCCGTTGTCCGTGCAAAAGCGCAGGGAGAAACGTACGAAAATCGTATTATAATGTGCGAACATCCGCATGTCTATACTTTGGGGCGTAGCGGAAAGGAAAATAATATGCTGTTGAATGACGAGCAGTTGAAAGCCATTCAGGCTATTCTTTATCATATAGATCGGGGAGGGGACATCACTTATCATGGTCCCGGACAGTTAGTTTGTTATCCGATATTGAATCTGGAGGAGTTTCAGCTGGGATTGAAGGAATATGTGCACCTGCTCGAAGAGGCTGTGATACGTGTCTGTGCTTTCCTATGGCATTGAAGCGGGGCGGCTTGAGAAGGCGACAGGTGTATGGCTGGAGGGAAACACCCCCGTGCCCGTAAGATTTGCGCGATCGGAGTGAGGAGCAGCCACTACGTCACTATGCACGGTCTGGCTCTGAATGTGAATACGGATTTACGCTATTTCAGCTTTCATCCCTGTGGATTTAGATAAAGGCGTCACTTCCCTTCGTCAAGAGTTGAAGCACGAAGTGCCTGTGGACGAAGTGAAGCAACGCCTTGAATGCGAGCTTAGGAAACTGCTTTGAAAGAGCTTAGAACACTATTCCAACACTGAGTTGCCACGTACGGTGCATAAAGCAGTCGCTGTCTGCCAGTGCGAGAAGTCTGCACGGATTGGCCAGAAGATTCCGCATCCCAGTGTACCGCCGTAGTTGCCTGTACCTTTGTCATTGTCTCCCGAAATGGTATCCTGCGCGGACTACACCGTATTTCAAGAAGTTGTATTCAGCTCCGATACCGGCTTGAAGATGGCGGTATTCGGATGGCAGCAGATAGTTCAAGTCGAGTGCTACTTGCAGGCGGTTTTCCATGCTGAACGGAAGATCGACCGCTCCACCCAGTCCGAGTCGGGCAGGCAGCTTCTGACCGTCCAGTTTACCGCCTCAAGTTGGCGGCCTGAAAGCCGATAGTCCATGAGGCCATTTCATCCAGAATAGCCATGCTGGCGATGATAGCTGGCACCGAAATCCATAGATACCGATCCTTTGCTGTCCGCGTCCTTATAGGCTTTGCCTGTAGATATCTGAGCGTTAATGATACCGACAGGTTCTTGGCTATATTTCTGAAATAGGCAGCCTCCAGATTCCAGGCACGGGCATGGTCTTTTCGGACCATCCTCCCAATGAAAATCAGCATCTTTATAATGACGGAACCTACGGTAAATCCATGTTTCCCCCCGTCCGATGCGGTAGAAGAGGGAAGCGCTGTGCATACCATAGTCCTTATTTATGTCAGCGTATGAGTAGCTGGACCCATTACATCCTGTGAGAAAGCGATGGTGGAAGCGTTATGAAAGATAGCCGTACTTCCGTTGTCAGTGATAGCTAATCCTGTGCCGGCCATACCTGCCGATTGGGCATCCGGAGTAATCTCCAGAAAAGAGGCGTTTTGCCACTCCTTGTGCTCCCAGAAAAGCAGGCAACAAACACGAGGCGAGAAGGAAATGTTTTACTCGTTTCATAATCATTTGTTTTAAAGGGTGAGACATCCGGACGACACGTATGCCTGTCCACGATTTGTTATTGTTGAGCATTTGGCTGAGAGGCTCTTCGCTGAGGACAACCTTGCCCAGAGTAGAAGAAGCATGGAGCAAATGCAACTTTCCGTTTACAAAGTTAGCTATCCCTACATGAGCTATATCCAGTCCCGGAAGCTTCGTGGTGATAGCAATCACGTCTCCGTCCATGATCCACAGGGAGTCCCGTGTCGGGCAGTTTGTTTTTAGGCAGCCAGTGCACCTTCTTTCCGGACAATGCTTTCTCATATTCAGCCATCCGTTTGACGTTTTCCGGCGAATCTGCCAGATGCTTGTATTGCTTGGGATGGGTGGACATATAAGAGAGGTGATAGCTGGTGGTGTGCGCTGTTTCGGGCGGTGACATCTTCCAGAAGTCCCTGGCGGACACCGTTCTCAATCCAGTCGGAGTATAGTGAAGCCGCGAAGTATAGCCGTCTATGATGCCGTCCCGGTAACGTATCTTTTTGCAGGTTATCGGCAAAAGAAAGAACCCAATGCCTGTGCCAGCGTATATTCTACAAGGTGAGGCAATCTACTGTTTGGGGGGGGGCGATGACTAACGTCTCTTCTGTTCCCTGATCCAGCGTGTTGGCTACATACTTTGTGCCCAGATACGATTTTCCGATTCTTAGCATCGGCTCCGCATCTTGGGGAAAATACGGCACCGTCACGCAGCCACTTTTTCCAGTTCCTGCGTCCACTGTTTGCTTGTATTTGAAGTTGTCCCGATATCCCCAGCCATGTCCTCCTGTAGGGTAGACATGAAGTGATGCGGGAACATTGTTCTTCTGTAGGGAGAGATAATAATTCACCCCGTTGGAAGGAGGCACAGCGCCGTCATCGGAGGAGAGAACGATAAATGCCTGCGGGTATCAGATGTCACTTGCAGTTCGTTGGAGAAGTGTCGTATCTGCTCCGTTGTCGGGCTTTGCCCAGAAGCTCATTTCTCGAACCTCCATGAGTATTTTTGCAGCATGGTAACTACCGGATAGAGCAGAATCTGAAAATCCGGACGGGTTTCCACACTGTAATGGGTAGCGAGGGGTAGAGGCCAGGTGACCTCCCGCAGATGCTCCCATAATTCCTATTTTACGAGGGTTGATGTTCCATTCTCCGGCATGTTCACGTACGATGCGAATTGCTCTTTCTGCATCCGACAAGGGCACTTCGCAATGACCGTTCGGCATCCGGTATTTCAGTACAATGTAAGTGATGCCTTGTCCGCAGAACCAAGGTGCCATGTCATGTCCTTCATGATCCATCGCAAGGCGGCTGTAGCCGCCTCCGGGACACATGATGACCGCCATTCCGTTCGGCTGTGGGGGGCACGGTAAACGGTTATGGTGGGGGCTGTGACATTGCTGAGCCTATGGGGTGACACTTCCTTTTCACCACCGGTCAGTCCGTTGGAGTTGGGGAGCACCGTTGGGCCACAAAGGCAGCTCGACAGGCTGTTGTGCAAATGTCATTGCAGTCATAAGTGATACTATAACAGATAATAGTTTCCTCATATTATTTTACTTTCATGGAAGCCTTGATAAAGTAGAGGATCAATAAAGCGTAAGCTCCTAATGCTAACACTTCCGACCAAGTATTGTTCAGCCATGTTTCGTTGACCAGATTGACGCCGCCGAAACGCATTGCCGCACTGACTACGCCCATCAGAGCGCCTCCCGCAATGAAGCCGGATGCCAGCAGTGTTCCCTTTTCACCTCGTTCCGTATTGAGCGCTGTATCTTTGCTGCGGCTCGTAACGTACCAGTTGACGGCACCACCCACTACCAACGGCACGTTCAGTTCCAATGGAATAAACATACCCAGTGCGAATGCCAGTGCGGGAATTTTGAAGAATGTCAGTACAATGGCCAGTACAGCACCGATACCGTACAGCAACCAAGGTGCGCCTACACCGCTCATCAACGGCTCTATCACGGCAGCCATCGCATTGGCCTGCGGTGCAGCCAGTGCGCCACTGGTGAATCCGTATGTCTTGTTCAGGATAATCATGACACCGCCTACTGTAGCTGCTGAAACGATTGTTCCCAAGAATTTCCATGTTTCCTGTTTGGCAGGTGTGCTACCCAGCCAATAACCAATTTTTTCAGGTCAGTGATAAAACCTCCCGCCATGGATAGTGCCGTACATACCACACCACCCATAACTAACGCAGCGACCATTCCCGAAGGACCTCGCAATCCAACGGCTACCATGACTACGGAAGCCAGAATCAGTGTCATCAGCGTCATTCCCGATACCGGATTGGTTCCTACGATGGCGATCGCATTGGCGGCTACGGTAGTAAACAGGAACGAAATACCTGCTACGAGTGCAATCGCTACCAGTGTATGTACTATATTTCCCTGCATGATGTCGAAGTAGAAGAACAGTACAATCAGAATCAGCGTAATGATAGAACCGATAGCGATGATTTTCATTGAAAGGTCGCGCTGTGTACGCATGATATTTTTTTCTACGTTGCCCTTGCCACCCATTTCTTTGGCAGCCAGTCCGACAGCGCTCTTGATGATTCCCCATGAGCGGATGATACCGATGACACCTGCCATGGCAATACCGCCGATACCGATGCTTTTGGCATAATACTTTGAAGATTTCTTCGGGGGCTCATCATGCCTACCGTAGAGGTGATCTCAGGATTCCATGCGTTCAATACGCTGTCTCCCCAGATGGCAGACATTCCGGGAATGATGATCCACCACACTGCCAGTGATCCGGCACAGATGATGGAAGCATATTTCAGTCCGACGATGTAGCCCAGGCCGAGTACGGCAGCTCCTGTATTTACTTTAAATACCAGTTTCGCTTTCTCTGCCAGCATTTCTCCGGCGCCGCATACACGGGTAGTGAAGTTCTCGTTCCACCAGCCGAAAGTGGCTACGATGAAGTCATACAATCCACCGATCATACCTGCCATCAATAACGGTTTAGCCTGACTGCCGCCTTTTTCACCGGATACCAGTACCTGCGTTGTAGCAGTCGCTTCCGGGAAAGGATATTTTCCATGCATGTCGCTGACGAAGTATTTACGGAAAGGAATCAGGAACAGGATACCCAATACGCCACCCAGCAATGAACTGATAAATACCTGCATAAAGCTGACCGTCATTTCGGGATATATTTGACTTGAAGGATATAGAGGGCGGGAAGGGTGAAGATGGCTCCGGCTACGATGACACCGGAACATGCCCCGATGGACTGGATAATTACATTTTCTCCCTAACGCATTTTTTTTCTTTTAGCTGCTCCAGAGACTCCTACGGCGATGATGGCGATTGGAATAGCTGCCTCGAACACTTGTCCCACTTTCAGCCCCAAATAGGCGGCTGCTGCCGAGAAAAGGATTGCCATGGCGATACCCCCACGTTACTGACCAAAAAATTTACTTCCGGATAATTCTTGGAAGGACTCATCAGGGGATTGTACACTTCCCCCGGTTTTAACTCTCTGAACGCGTTTTCAGGTAGTCCGGTGAATTTGTCTTCTTCTTGTTTCATATTATATTTTTAGTAGTTTATGCTTTAAGACTTCAAAGTAAACAAAAAAAAAAGGAGAACCAAAAGATTCTCCTTTACGTTTTATGGTCTATTTTTTCTTACTTCTCATCTTTCGGGGGTCATATCGCCTTCAATATAGAGTCGTACCATCTCTGTTTTTGCATTGGTACGCAGGGTTATTGATTTTTTGAAGTGTCCCGGATATTTGCCTGTTCCGTTGTAAGTTACTTTGATTGTACCTTTCTTTCCCGGCTGGATCGGTTCTTTGGTATATTCCGGCACTGTACATCCGCAAGATGCTACTGCCTGATGAATTACTAAAAAGGAGCGTCACCGATATTAGTGAAGGTGAATACGCAGCTTACTACCGGACTGTTTTCAGAGAATTTTCCAAAATGGTGTGTTGTTTTGTCAAACTTGATATCAGCGTTAGTCTGGGCAAAAGCGAAACTTACTCTACCACTAACAAGGTCATTAAAAAAGTATCTTTTTCATTCTTCCTTCTTTTTTATTGATTACGAATGACAAAGGTAATGCTTTTTCCGGAAAGTATCCGTTGGCAGAGTTAATTTAATCGAAAAAGGAATAAAAAATACTTCGGCTTGTCGTTGAGCTCCCCGGCTTGGTAACCTTGACCGCCGAGCTTAATAAACCTGACCAGCGAGGTGAGAATGATTAAGCACCGAAGTGGGCAGGGTTAAGCACCGAGGCGAATCGAACTAGTACCGGGACGAATAACTCTGTTTGCCCGATTAATTTCTTTCCGAATGGTTTTGAATGAAGAATTGGCTGCGCTATCACGCTGCAAAGTAATTCTTCATTCTTCATTTCAAATCGGAAATGAACTAAATTATAAATTGAGGATTAGGCACGGATTACGCGGATTTCACGGTTTTAGTGCTATGATTACGTAAAAAACAACCGTGTTCATCCGCGTAATCCGTGCCTAAATATATTCTTTTCCGATTCGAAAGCAAATCGGCGGCGGCGAAATTCTTTCTTTTCTTTCTTAATAATTCTATTTCTTTAGAATAGAATTCTCTACTCTTCTCTTCTCTACTGGTTTTGATTGGGTTTTTGCGCCCTATCCATGGGCGTTTCAGAGCTTAGTTTTTTATTAAGCCATTTTTTCCGCCATGTTTTTCATCTGATTTTCTCCAGCCGAATGAACTAAATGAAGACTATTTCTTTAATCCGAATCCCAGCATCATCCCGTCGTAGTTTTCAGCAAGTGAGCTTACTGTTTTCAGTGCGGTGCTGTTTGTCTTGCTGCCGAGGAATGTCATTAATTTGAGTAGTTTGTCGGAGTTGAACAGCAGGTCCATAGAGTTGGAGGTGCAGTTCACTTTCGCGTGCAGGTTCAGGAGTTTCAGGGTATTTCAAGTCTACCTGTTTGGTGGAAGCGTTATATGAATAGGTACCACTCAGTTTCTTTTTTTTCCAACAGTGCTTGTAAAGGTACTGTCGGCGTTGAAAGTGAAACTCATTTGTCCTTCTTTGATGCCCACTTTGGTTAGTTGTTCGTTCAACTTGTTTTCTGCCATCGTAGCGGCTGCGGCTCCTCCTGCTTTCATCAGCAGATTGTCCGATTCAAATTCTACTGCCGATCCGCTGTAAGTCCATGTGCCTGTCATGTCTATCGTTTCGGGTGTTCCGGTGATGGCGTTTACTACTTTGGAAATGTTGTCTTTTATTGAGCAAATCTTTTTAATGATTGTGCCTGACTGTTGCTTGCTGTCAATGAGAATATTGCAATCCATGCAATAAATAAAATGTTCTTTTTTCATTTGCGTTTACTTATTTTTTATAGAGTTCTTTACTGATGTTTTCTATATAGTCGAGGATTTCGGTACGCCCTGTGCGGTCTTCCGAGGAAGAGACGAAATAAGGAGGGAGTTCTTCCCATTGCTTGCCCAGTTCGCGCAGATAAGCGTTGATATTCATTTTCAGACGTCCGCCTTTCAGCGCTTGTCTGCTTTGGTGAAGATGATAGAGAAAGGGATGCCGTTTTCCTGCCTAACCATTCCATAAAATTCCAGATCTATTTTCTGAAATCGAACGACTGTCTATCGAGTACAAACAGGTTTGTCATCTGTTCCCGTTCGAGGACTTATAGTCTTGCGATGATGGTACCTGGTCTTTGTTTTTGTCCGCGTCTGGCGTAGCCGTATCCGAAATCGACCAGATACCAGCTTTTTGTA
>VOFK01004219.1_pt1 | contig 31243 bp, 38 predicted proteins | sample 5384121 | NCBI WGS metagenome assembly VOFK01 (sample SAMN12384730, study PRJNA508395) | human gut metagenome | isolation source: healthy gut J | host: Homo sapiens | reverse complement strand
ATTACGTATTGCTAAATGTCCGGGGGCACGTTTTGGTTCGGCCATCTCGGATGTCTGCGTCCCTCTGGCACCACCAGCGGTGCCCCGCAGCGTCCGGCGGCGTCGATGTGCCATGAAGTTTTTTGGCCACCACCCGGTTCACCACCAGGTGACCCCGGTCCGTAAAGCGGTCCAGTTCACCGGTCCGTGCTGCCCGCAGTGGCTAGGACATTCAGTGGTCACCACCAACTGCCTCCTGCGCTGCCATGTGGAAGCCTGGCCCAAACCGCGCGTTCCACCAGGCAAAAAGTCATGGGCTTCCTTGATTCGCCCCATGAGTTCTGACCCGCCGGCTCACCTGAAGCCGTCAAAACCGCGGGCGCTGCCAGCAGGAACAACAGGGAGGGGTATTTACGGCGTACCGCCTTTCAGAGTGCAAAGCGGCCGCCTACCAATGCCGGAAAAATTCATCAGGGCGCTGCCTGGCAGGCCCAAGGCCAGGTCCAGGCTCCGGCAGGGGAGGATGTCAAAAATCTCAGGCACAGCACCTCTTTCCCAGAGAGCTTGCGGGGGCGTGAAGCCGCATGTTGGAGGTGAATGGTCCTGGCGTGCCACATTTGCCGCCGGACACCGCCGGCAATGATCTCGCCCACTGTGCCTCCTTTACTTTTGACAGGGGATTTTTGATCCTGGCAAGGCCCGGGGGCGTGAGCTTTACTTTGCGGATGAGTACTTACCTGTGCCACCTCCGTGCAGGGACGGTGTAGTCCAGGAGTTTCAATTTTTCCGCCCAGCTGCTCGATGGCGCTGCGGGCGCTGTCGATCTCCGCATCCGAAATCCACGGATTTCATGGCCAGGAACGCCCCCGCCGGGCTTCACCAGCGGCAGCGCCAGCTCGCTCAGCACGGGCGCCGCCACCGCCCGGGACACGGCGTAGTCGTACTGTTCCTGATGGTCGGCGGCGAACTCCTCCGCCCGGGCGTGGATGCAGGAAACGTTTTCCAGATTTAGGGCTTCGGTTACTGCAGAAGCTACGCTTCAGGCTGTCCAGCAGGGTCAGCCCGCAAGTGTTGGCTCCAGTGGCCATCCTCGGAAAGCTCGAAAGTTCAGTCAGTATGCTGGCAGTGACGCTGCGCGCTGGTGGGACAAGATGGAGAACTGGCATTTGAACCGGAGAAGAACCAGCCCGTCTTCTCTGCCACGCCAACTGCCCGGACTATGTTGCCTATCGTCAAGGAGCTGCTCGGAAAGAGGCTTCAATGTGACCGATGCGGCAAGTGCGGACTTTATCGGCCCCGTCATCGGTGCGCACACCGGCTGCGGGTACGCTGGGACTATTTCTTTGTGGGGACGAAACGATGATAGTGGTTAGAATTACATCTTGATATGAAACCCCTGCGGGCACGAGCCTGCGACGGAGCTTTTGAGCGCCTACGGCACGACAGCCTGATGATCGACGAGGCGCGATTCTCTGCGCACTCCCTTTGAAAACCAACCACCAGTACTGGGACTATGTAGACGAAGATTCCTGATGTAAAAGTCTCATGCACGGCAAGAGTCGCATTCACCTTTCTCTACCTGAGGACAGTTATGAGGGCTTCATCACCTCAAAAAGTTCCGCATCGGCCTTGCGGCCTTCAAAGCGGCAGCACCCTGAGTATGCCTCCCCGATCCTCAGCATGAAAACGCAGAGGACGGACTGGGGAGAACAACCTGCCGGTAATTCTACAAGCCCATGGAGATCGGGCTAAGCCTGCTTGTTGTGCCGGAATGGCGGCGGCGGAGGGGGATGGGCCAAGCTCATCTTAAAACCCCGGTCTCACCCGGCACCGCAGCCACGCGACGACGCGCCTGCCCGGAAAAGCATATTCATTTAGCGGCGCGGGAAGCCGACCTCGGTTGCAGCGGCAGGGCCTCGTCCATTGCGGCGCCGCTGCTCGGCGCGAAGGACGCCTCGCCTCGCGACATTGACGATAAGTGCATCGGCGTTCGCCGCCAAAAAATGCTCGGCACTGGCTTCCCCAGTCACGCCCCCGCATGTTTGTCGTCGGATTAAAAAACCCTCTTCCCAACAGCCGACTCGATTCCTCGCTTCGACCTGAAAAAGTCTCCTGGATTCACTCCGACCCTTCACTCATTACGCACGTCTCTCACCTAAACGAGCCGAGCCCACTTCGCATGACGGGCCTTGCAACGGTTGTTGAAAATATTCCCGAGGACGACAAGCGTTGGTGGAACAAAAACCAAGTACAAGCATTTATCGACTCACTTGCACCGCATCAAGCAGAGCGCCTTCAGCGCTTCTTAAATGCCAAAGAAAAATTGTTCGCACTGCTTACCGTCTCACGCGATCAGGCGTTGTGCGCTGGGAAATCCGTGAAGAAGAAATTGCCGGATGTCTAAGAACGGCTCGCGGCGGCTCATCAAGACAGGCAGTCGTTATATGCGAAAACGGAAAGATAGAAGTTCGCTGGATGACTGGAACTGAATATGCCCGTCTCCAAGGTGCTGACTCATGTCAGTTTAGCGGCTTCTCGGATGCTCAGATTCGCTACGCATTCGGCGATGCAGTTGCCGTGCCAGTTGTCACTTGGCTTATAAAAAAAATGCAGTCAAGCCCGCGCTCATGTCTTCAAGGAACGGAGTGAACAATAATGGAAATGACCAATTGCTCCTTGAGCGAGCCCGATAAAGGTATCTTGGATGCCATTGAACTCTGGTACGAATCCAAGCGCAGCAAGCGAGGCAATGTCAACCGTAACGTCATGGCGGTTGGCATAGGCATAAGCGAGCTGTTGCAAAACCGTTTTCCGCTCACCGACGATTATGTGCAATCGGACAAGGGAAGCCAAGTACGAGGCCTAAGTGGAGCATGCATCAAAACAGTTTTAGCCAGACATGGGGGAAACGCGTGCCTTCGCATCAGAGGGCGGCAGAACCTCACGCGGTACACTCCCGATGGCGCTTGAGCTTGCCACAATTATCAACTCTGCCCTACCCAGTGACACTTGCGAAGACACTCGTCTTGAAGCTGCGAATGCAATCGCCAATTTCTTCGTCGAGCGAATCCAGGTCGATTTCTTTAACCGGCAGAGAATCAAAGTCGAAATCGATCTTCAAAAACCAATTTCTGTCATTGTCGATGATATCCTAGCCGAAGCAAGCCTACGGTCCGATACGCCGACGGGCACCGTCGCACAGCACCGGTAGGTGCAAAACTGAGATGTTATTTCCAACCATAGAAATCGGAAAGGACAACTCAAACGCCGCCGACCAGCAGACAGACCGTTCTGGCGATTTCCAAATCAATGATGCTGCATTTCATGTGACTGTATCGCCAATGGCCAAATTGACCGATCGATGCCGAGATAACATTCGAAATGGCATTCGGCCCATCGTCGTTGTCCCCTACGATAAAGTTTCCTTCGCTTACGGACTGTTCGAAAGTGAGGGACTCGGCAGTCGCGTACAGGTTATCGCGCTCGAATCGTTTATCGGCATCAATATTGAAGAATTATCGTTCTACAAGCGAGACCTAATTCGATTAAATGTCGCACGGCTTCTTGCCCACTACAACAAGCGAATCGAAGATATCGAGCCCGACAAATCTCTTCAAATAGAAATTCCTCAGTGGGCTCTAGACGAAATGGACGCACATGGCGAATAGCTCAAACATACTTATCACTCATAATCTGGACGGCGCCGCGCTGGCGGCACCTGTCAATGCTGCGCGCTGCAACGGCGCCGCGTACAAGTCGCGCACGATCGGCGACCTTCGCATTAAGGACGATCGCCTGCGCGCCGCCATCGAGGGCACGGGGCACCTGCTGTTCGACGGCGGCATGGGCACCATGTTGCAGGCCGCTGGCATGAAGGCGGGCGCCCTGCCCGAGCTGCTCAACTTTGAGGAACCTCAGGTTATCACCGATATCCAACGTCAATATGTCGAGGCCGGCTGCGACGTGATTACCGCCAACACCTTTGGCGCCAACGCCCACAAGCTCGACGGTGCTGCCACCGTGGCAGACGTCTTTGCCGCGGCCGTCACCTGCGCCCGCGAGGCCGGCGCCCGCTACGTCGCCGGCGATATCGGCCCTATCGGCGCGCTGCTTCGCCCCCTGGGTACTCTGAGCTTCGACGAGGCCTACGACCTCTTTGCCGAGGAAGTGCGCGCCGGCGTCGCCGCGGGCGTGGACCTCTTTATTATCGAGACCATGACCGACCTGGCCGAGATCAAGGCGGCCGTCCTCGCCTGCCGCGAGAACTCCGACCTGCCCGTCTTTGCCACCATGACCTTCGAGGAAGACGGCCGCACCTTCCTGGGCACGAGCCCCGAGGTCGCCGCCATCACGCTCGATGCCATCGGCGCCGACGTTTTGGGCATCAACTGCAGCCAAGGACCGGCCGAGCTCCGAGGACTCGCCGCACGTATGCTCACCGTTACCGACAAACCTGTTATGGTGCAGTCCAATGCGGGACTGCCCCATGTGGACGACGACGGCAACACCGTCTTTGATATCCAGGCACCCGAGTACGCCGAAGCCGTCGCCGGCATGATCGCCGACGGCGTGAGCGTCGTGGGCGGCTGCTGCGGCACCACGCCGGCGCACATGGCAGCGCTGCGTACCCTCATCGACAACCACACGCCCAGCCCGCGCCGCCGCAAGCCCAGCATGTCGGTCACGAGCGCCCAAACGGTCGTGGACCTTCCCTGCGACGGCCACAAGATCGCCGTCATCGGCGAGCGCATCAACCCCACCGGCAAAAAGCGCCTGCAGCAGGCCCTGCGCGACGGCGACCTGGACTACGTCGTGAGCCAGGGCATCAGCCAGCAGGAGCAGGGCGCCGACATCCTGGACGTCAACGTGGGCCTGCCCGAGATCGACGAGGTCAAGATCATCCAACAGGCGACCGAACAGCTCCAGGGCTCCACGCTCCTGCCGCTGCAGATCGACTCCACCGACCCCGCCGCTGTCGAGGCCGCCGTACGCCGCTATGCCGGCAAGCCCATCATCAACTCGGTCAATGGCAAGCAGCAGATCATGGATGAGATCTTTCCGCTGGTCGCCCACTACGGCACCAACGTTGTCGGCCTTACGCTCGACGAAGGCGGCATTCCCGATACCGCCGAGGCTCGCTTCGACATCGCCGAGCGCATCGTGGCCGAGGCTGCCCGCTACGGAATCGGACCGGACCGCATCCTCATCGACTGCCTGGTCATGACCGCCTCGACCAACCAGCGCCAGGCCGAGCAGATCCTACGCGCCATGTCCCTGTGCAAGGAGCGCCTGGGCGTCAAATGCGCGCTCGGCGTGTCGAACATCAGCTTTGGCCTGCCTGCCCGCCCGCTGCTGGGCTCGGTCTTTTTGGCTGCCGCCTTTGGCGCGGGCCTGGACGCCCCCATCATGAACCCGGGCTCCAAGCGCTTTATGGATACCGTCTACAGTTATCGCGTCCTGAGCGTTGAGGACGAGGGCTCGACCGGATACATCGAGCGCTACGCCGGCTGGACCGATCCGTACAAGATCGCCGCGAACCCAGCGGCGGCTCAGGCAGCATCGACCGACACCGTGCCCGCCGCCGGCACCGACGGCAACGACGACCCCATTCGTCGCATGGTCGTCTCGGGCCGCAAGGGCGAGATCGCGGCCGAGACCGAGCGCCTGCTGGCCGACCACGACGCCATGGACCTCATCAACAACCACTTTATCCCCGCCCTCGACGAGGTTGGCGTCCTCTTTGACCAAGGCAAGTTCTTCTTGCCGCAGCTTATGGCCTCGGCCGAAGCCGCACGCGTGGGCTTCGACACCATCAAGCGCCTGATGCCCGCCGGCGAGATTGCCGACAAGGGCAAGATCTGCGTGGCCACCGTCAAGGGCGACATCCACGACATTGGCAAGAACATCGTCAAGATGCTGCTCGATAACTACGGCTACACCGTCTTTGACCTGGGCCGCGACGTCGATCCGCAAGAGGTGCTCAAGACCGTCAAGGAGCGCGACATCAAACTCGTCGGCCTCTCAGCGCTTATGACTACCACAGTCGTCGCCATGGAAGAGACCATCAAGCTGCTTCATGCCGAGGTGCCGGGCGTCAAGATCATCGTGGGCGGCGCCGTGCTCACCACCCCGAATACGCCAAACAGATTGGCGCAGACTACTACGCCAAGGACGCCGCCGAGAGCGCGCGCATCGCCGAAGAGGTCTTTGGGCAGTAACACAACGGAAACAACCGAGTACCAAAACGTGCCGCACGCGCCACTTGGCACGTGCGGCACGTTAGAATAGATAAGACTATGCTCGTTTTGGCAGATAGGAGCGCAAGGATGGCGATCACGCCCGCAGAAATCGCGGAAACCCGCGGCATGGTTGAGGAGCAGAACCTCGACATCAGGACCATCACCATGGGTGTTTCGCTCATGGGTTGCGGCGACGAGAACCTCGACCGCATGTGCACGAAGATCTACGACCACGTGACGCACACGGCTGAGCACCTGGTCGAGACCGCCGAGAACCTCGAGCGCGAGTACGGTATCCCCATCGTCAACAAGCGCGTTTCCGTCACCCCGGTGGCGCAAATCGCCGCGTGCTGCAAGGATGAGGACCTCACCCCCATCGCGCACGCCCTCGACCGCGCGGCAGAGACGCTCGGCATCGATTACCTGGGCGGCTTCTCCGCGCTCGTCCAGAAGGGCATCGGTGACGCCGACCGCCGCGTCATCCAGTCCATCCCCCAGGCGCTCGCGACCACCAGCCGCGTCTGCTCCAGCGTCAACGTCGCCAGCCTGCGCGCCGGTATCAACATGGACGCCGTGCTTATGGCCGCCCAGACCATCATCGACGCCGCCAAGCTCACGGCCGACCAGGGATTCCGTTGGCGCATCCAAGTTTGTCTGCTTTGCCAACATGGTCGAGGACTCCCCCGTTTATGGCGGGCGCCGTCCACGGCGGTGGCGAGGCCGACGCCGTCATCAACGTAGGTGTCTCGGGCCCCGGCGTTATGGCGGCAGCCCTGAGAAGCTGCCCGACTCCGCCTCGATGATGGAAGTCGCCGAGAAGATTAAGCAGACCGCCTTTAAGATCACCCGTGCCGGCGAGCTCATGAGCCGCGAGGCCGCCCATCGACTGGGTGTCGAGAAGGGCATCGTCGACCTGTCGCTGGCGCCTACGCCCGCCATTGGCGACTCCGTTGCTCGCATCCTCGAGATTATCGGCGTGGGCACCTGCGGTGGCCCGGGCACGACCTGTGCGCTCGCCATGCTCAACGACGCCGTCAAGAAGGGCGGCGTCATGGCCAGTTCCAGCGTCGGTGGCCTCTCGGGCGCCTTTATCCCCGTGTCCGAGGACGCCGGCATGATCGCCGCCGTCGAGGCCGGCGCGCTTTCGCTCGAGAAGCTCGAGGCCATGACTTGTGTGTGCTCCGTCGGCCTGGACATGATCGCTATCCCCGGTGACACCCCGGTCGAGACCATTGCCGGCATCATCGCCGACGAGATGGCCATCGGCGTCATCAACAACAAGACCACGGCCGTCCGCGTGATTCCTGCTATCGGCAAGGGCGTGGGCGACTGCGTCGAGTACGGCGGCCTGTTTGGCCGTGCGCCCATCATGCCGGTGAACCCCAACGCCGGCACCGTGCTTGCTCACCGTGGCGGACGCTTCCCGGCACCGCTGAACTCGCTCAAGAACTAGCTGAGGACTCGGGCGAGCCCCGGGAGGGCAACATATAAGTCGCCTCGCGACAGTCCTGACGAGCCGCAGGAGCACTTTAATGTGCTCTCTCCGGCTCGTGCGGAACTCGCGATCGACCTTATATGTCTGCCGCCCGGGGGCTCCCGCACAACGGGACCTCAGTTGGGTTCTATCCCGGATTGCAGTCGCTTCGCTCCTGCTCCACTTGCTGGTGAGGGCGGTTTGGCGTTGGATCGGCTCTTTCTGATATATGCTGGTTGCGGCTCTTCTTTTGGGGGGAGTCGCTTTTTTGTTGCTAGGAGGTTGGCCCGTGGTTGATGGGGATACTCGTTCTGAGCTGCTTTCTGCGGATTGGAATGGCGAATGGATGCGTCTGCAGGCCGCTCGGCATCGGGCTGATGATTCTTTTGAATGGGATAAGCGGGCTCGGCATTTTCGGCCGCTGGAGACTGCTCCGTATGCCCGGGATTTTATGAAATTGCTGGCGTTCTTGAGCCCGGCGAGTCGGTGCTTGATATGGGATGTGGGGCTGGGTCGATTGCTATTCCGCTTGCTCAGGCTGGGCATGCCGTGATTGCTGCCGATTTTTCCCCCGCTATGCTGGGCACCCTTGATGCCGGCATTGAGTACTATGGGCTCGCGGATCGCATAACGCCGCTTGAGCTTGCTTGGGATGATGATTGGGATTTGGTTGGACCGGTCGCGAAAGCGGTGGATGTTGCCTTTGCCAGTCGTTCTGTCACCACGACCAACCTAAAAGGCGCGCTTGCCAAGCTTGACCGCACGGCTCGTCGGCGTTGTGCTGTCACGATGGTCGCCAACTCCAGCCCGCGCTATGACCTGCACGTGATGAACGCTATCGGTGCCTCGGTTACCTGCAGTAATGGCTTTGTGTACGCCTTCAACATCCTCATTCAGATGGGGGCGTTGCCGCAGGTTACGTACTTTGAATCGCCTCGTCGCGATACCTTCGATAGCCTCGAGGCAGGCGTGGCGGACTTCTCCCGTATGCTCGAGCATGGCAACGAGGATAAGATCGACCGCCTGCGCGACTACATCGCTCAGCACATGATTGAGAACCCCCATGCCGGTGAGCCGGGCTCCAAGGGCGTGCCGCAGGGGCGCTATATGCTCGATCATGTCCGCAAGGTTCGTTGGGCGTTTATTGCATGGGAGCCGGTCTCTGCGCCCAGCTCATAGCCCGTTCGCAGCCCGCGCCGCCCACTCACTCGGCATCCGCATTCTTTTTGAACTGGGCAAACGCGCTCCACACCGCGCCGTTCCTGCGCTATCGTGGGACAGCTCACGTAGATTAAGGCCCCATCGCGGGGCGCCCCATACATAGAAAGCGAGAACCCATGGCACTGACAGGAGCACAGGTCAAGCAGCTTCGCAGCATGGCCCATCACCTCAACCCCGCCATCATTATCGGCAAGTCCGATGTCAACGAGGGCACCGTCGAGCAGACGGTCGCCTACCTGGAGAAGCACGAGCTCGTTAAGTGCTCCGTGCTCGATGGCTCCAGCCTTTCCGCCCGCGAAGCCGCCGAAGAGCTCGCTGAGCGCTGCCACGCCGAGGTCGTCCAGGTCATCGGCCGCAAGTTCTCGCTGTATCGCGAGTCCTCGCGCAAGGACATCGAGAAGATCAAGCTCGTCTAAGAGCCAATGATCCGGCGAGCCAACACGTAGCAAGCTTACGGGTGCCCAAGTACTTCGGGCGCCCGTTTTTTTATCGCTCGACCAGCACGCGATTGAGCCGCCCCTCCACCAAGCGCTCGTATAGACGCCGCGTCTCGGGCTCGGGCACGCCATTGACCTGCTCCCTCAGATGGTGCATATGCCCGCTGTACAGCTCGACGATATCGCGCCGCCGCCCCGCCGCGCTGTAGACACGCATGGCGCAGCGCACCATATCCTCACGCGCCGTTTCCTGCCGAAGCCCCGACTCCGCCAGCCAAATCGCCGACTGCAGATCGTTTTCTTCTAGAGCGGCATTGGCTCCCTTAATCATGCAATCGATGTACTTTGACTGCATAATGCGTCGCATACGCAAAAAGTAGGTGGGATTACAGCCATTGGGAACATACAGCGGTCCGGCATAAAGCTGCTCAATCTTAAGGCACAGCTCAACTAAATGGGGCCCGCGCGCACCCGTGCGATTTCCCAAAACTTCGCGGCTTATCTGGTCAAACAGCCGCACGTCGGTCTTGACGTAGTCACCGTTGAGCCCAATGCATTCATTTTGGATGAGCACACACGACTTGCCATCCGGCGTCGGCCCCAAAGCCGACCGCAAGCGCGATATCGTCGAGTACAGGTTGTTGCGGGCGCTATTGAACTCGGCATGGGGCCACAACTCCATTGCCAGCGTCTCGCGGTCGACGAGCGCTTCCATGCTCAGTGCAAGCCGCTCGGCAAGCGTCGCCGCCTTCTTGCGGCGCCACATTTTGTCCGTGATGGGAAACCCGTCGCGCTCGGCGCGAAACGCCCCAAACATGCGAATCTCGATATGGTCGATGGTATCAACGGCTTCAACCTCGCCAGCCTGGAATAGGCGCTCGCTCTCCCCTTCCAAATCATCGCGCAGCGAGTACCGCGACAGCTCGCGCACGGGAAGCTTCTTGCGTATCCTGGCCGCCGGCTCGCCCAGACAATGCATGGCAAGGCGCGCAAAGAGCCGATACGATGGCTCTAGAATCCCCGCGCGATTCATGGACATCCAGGCCGCAAGGTCGCTGTCTCGGCCCGCACAGGCCAAATGCAGCGCCACCATCCAGAGCTTCTGCGCCACCAACCTGCGTCTGGCTTATATCGAGTAGTTCCGCTTCCTCGCGCACCGAAACCATCGAGGTGTTACGCAGATATGCCGCGCGTTCCAGCAGCAATGCGTTATCGCGCATGTACGCAATCGACTCCTCGGCAAGTTTGAGCACTTGGACCGCACGGAACTTTGCATTAACCGGCCGTCCCTCTGCCAGCGACTGCCAGCCTTCTAGCAACAGGCCAAACAGCTGAATCTGGTTGTCGCGCATGCGCACAGCAAAACGATCGAGCTCGTTGAACGCCGCATCGTCGGTTACCGGCAAGCCGGAAAAGGAGCCGCCGTGCCGCCAACACCATGCGCACCCAGATAGCCATCGCCTTAAGTCCACGTACGTCGAGCGCCTCCCGCACCACCGTCATTTCGTCGTCGCGCTCGTCGGTTCCCGCAAACGACCCGTCAAAGAGCTCCACCAGCATGCTATCGGCCCGTATAACAATCCCCGCGATGTCGAGCTCGCAGTCGTAGGCCTTGCTCGTTTTGAGCTGCTGTAGGACGCCGCCGTCATCTCCCCGCTCGGTCAGGCATCGCTTGACCTCGATATGCGCAGACAGCATATCGAGTGCGGTATGGGATGTCTCGATTTCTGGCACGGCCAGGTTCGTAGGAAGCCCAAGCCCGTTGTCCCCATAGCAAACAGCCGTCAGTGTCTGGGCCACCCTCCATGAAACAGGGTCTATTTCGCAGGCCGCCCGTTCGCCCCCGCGCTCAATGACCGATGCCATATAGCGAGCGAGCTTTGTATTGGACACGCTGACCGCTGCCAGATATACGCCGAGCGCCTCGGCAGGCGTTGGCTCTGGAGCCGGATCGTCGGCATCGATCGTGCCCAGCGCTGCTCGGCAGATATCGGCCCCGTGCCCCGTCAGAGCAAGATCGACCCCATACTGCCCAGCAAGTTCAAGGACCGCTTCACGGTCCAAAAAGGCGTCCGCCAAGCCCATCGCCGCATCGCATCTACCCGCCTTAAGCAAAATCCGAGCCGCCCTCGGAACAAGTTCGGGGCGAACCTCGGCCACCAACTTACGCAAGCGCAAGCGTCCGTTATCCTCCGTGCCCAGACACGTAAAACTCCGCTCGGCGGGATCCAAGCCAAAGATCGGGTAGTCGCGTACAAAGTAGGACTGGTCGACCATCGACAGCCTCACCCCACAAGCCTCGAGTTCCGCCATATTGCCCTCGCCCATTAAAACCATGAGACACGCCACGCAAAACAGTGCATTATTGTCGAGCGAAGCCAGATCGACAAGTGCCGCGCCATATACGTTGACAATCTCGTTTTCGAGCAGACCGGCTACGTCACCTTGGCCATACGGACCCGTCTGCAATGCCGAAACGAGCTCGGGCACGCCCTGCGTGAGCTGATAAAAGTCGAGCGATGTGCTGATCGAAAACGCCGATGCCCACGCCGAATACTCATAGGCATGCACCTTGAGCATCTGCGCATTGATCTTAACCGAATCGCCCAGCCCATGAATCAGCTGACGATTTGAAGGACGGCAGGAGATAAAGACCCCTACCCCCCATAGCGCGCAGGCCGCGAATCCTGTCGATGAGGTCTTCGGTATCGTGCTGATCGAGGTTTGGTACATTATCAATCGCGATAAGGGAGTGCGGTTTGTCTTTGAGTTCTTCGGTAACCACCTCGAGCTGCATAAACACCTCGCGCCCAATAGCACGGTCTGCCTCGATGATCCGCACGGGACCTCGCGTCGGATCGCTTTTAACCTCTTGGGTATACTGCAGCAGCACCGAGGTTTTCCCAAACCCGTCGGGCGCATAAAGAACCACGATGCCGGCCTTTCGGCCCTTGGCGATAAGCTCATTCATCAAGCGTTCGCGTCGCACTATATAGCTTCCGCCCAGCGGCATCAGCTCGAGGTCGTCCATACTGCTCAAATCGTTTACCATGCCCGCTCCTCAACTCGACCGTATGGACACTGTAGCCGCAAGACCATACAAGCCGCGCTATGAATAGAGCGACCTTGTGTTTTAGGTTGTCTTTTGGTACGCAAGCGGCAAGTTTTTGTACAGCGAGGGCCGATTGTTATTAATCCCCCGACTAATCGGTCTTTAAGCAGGTAAATGAGCTTGTCAGCTTGTCCCCATCTAAGCGGCAGTGTAACGCAGATGAACAAGGTTCAGCCATGTCATTCAACTCGCCTAGCACCCGCTACCGTCTACGACCTTTTAGTGGCATTTTTGCATAGAATCTGGTATGGAATGAATCAAGCTGTTGGGCATCCGGCATTCGTCAAGCTTGCGGCAAGATTTTGGTCAAGTGGGCGGAAAAGGATAGCAAAAAGGCCCCCGCAAAGCGGAGGCCTTAGGCAAGGCTATGTCGAGCTGCAGGATTCGCGCTACTCGCAGAGCGAAAGGGCGGCCTCGTCGGCAACGACAACGCAGTTGGTGTGCAGCTGCAGGATCGAAGCCGGGCACTCGGGCGTAACCGGACCATAGCACATGTCATGCACGGCCTGTGCCTTGGCCTCGCCGTTGGCGACAACCAGGATCATGCGGGCATACATGATGGTCTGAGTGCCCATGGTGTAGGCCTGACGGGGAACATCGTCGATGCTGTCGAACAGGCGGCTGTTGGCCTGAATGGTGCTCTCGGTGAGGTCGACGCAGTGCGTGCCCTTGGAGAAGTGGTCATCGGGCTCGTTGAAGCCGATGTGGCCGTTGTTGCCAATGCCGAGCAGCTGGAGATCCGGGTAACCGGCGGCGGCGACGATCTTGTCGTACTCAGAGCAGGCAGCGGCGGCATCGGGGTTGGAACCGTCGGGCACATGCGTGTTGTTCAGGTCAATGTTGATGTGATCGAAGAAGTTCTCACGCATGAAGTAGTGATAGCTCTGGGGATCGTCGTGCGAAAGGCCGCGATACTCGTCCAGGTTGTAGGTGCTGACCTCGGCAAAGTCGACGTCGCCCTTCTCGTACCAAGCAGCGAGCTGCTTGTAGGCACCGATCGGGGTGGAGCCGGTGGCAAGGCCCAGCACGCAGTCGGGCTTGAGGATAACCTGCGCCGAGATGATATTGGCGGCCTTGCGGCTCATATCCTCGTAGTCTTTAGCTTTAATGATCTTCATTACGCGTCCTTTCTCGTACAAGAGAGGCAAGGCTCCCTTACAAGCACTTGCCCGCGGCCCGCGTCGGCCGCAACCAACGTGTGCGGCCACCAGGGGCGAGGTCGCGTAATGTATGTGTCTCGTGTCTAGCCGCGTCGAGGCCCCTGCCCGTCCACGGTGACCCGAAGCTGTTTAGCCTCGGACGAATCCGATCTTGCCACGGAGGGCGTCCTCTTTCAAGGGCGCCCTCCGTAAACGTGTTTGAATTGTAGGCTAATGGCCACATGCACTTGCTAGCGCTCGCGAGCAACGATGAGCTGGTCCATCTCTTCGACATGCACGCCAACGGAGCCCTTGATACTCGAGAATTCAACGGAGTTGCACACCAAGATGGGAACCGTCACATCGTAGCCCTCGGCAGCAATTGCCTCGCGATCGAACTCAATGAGCACATCGCCCTTATGGACGATGTCACCCACTTGCGCATGTACGGTAAAGTGCTTGCCCTCGAGCTGAACAGTGTCCAAACCAACGTGGATGAGCACGTCCAAGCCATCGACCGTGTTAAGCGCAACGGCGTGTCCCGTGGGAAAAATAGCCTCGACCTTCGCGTCAGCCGGCGCGATCACGCGCGTACCCGTAGGCCGGATCGCCACGCCCTGGCCCAAAAGGCCGGTGGCAAATGTCTGATCGTTTACCTCGGAAAGCGGAATGACGTCGCCCGAGATGGGAGCATCCAGCGTAAGGACTCGACCACGCATACCAAAAAAAGACCTTAGGACTTTAGTGAACATGCTCCCCCTCGGACATACCGATCAATCAAAATAACCTTAACAGTTTACCACTTGGCACCGGTTTTTGACCATTAGGGAAGTTCGCGCTTGACAACCTCGACGATGTCGTCAACAACGCGCTGGGTCAGCTCATGCGTCTCCGCCTCGGCCATAACGCGAACCAGCGGCTCGGTACCGCTCGGGCGCACCAGAATGCGGCCGCGACCGTCAAGCTCCTTCTCGGCAGCAGCGACGGCATCCCAGATAGGCTGGCAATCGTCCAGACCGGCCTTGTTGTCGGAATGCACGTTGACGAGTACCTGCGGGTACTTCTTCATGATGCCGGCAAGGTCGGTGAGGGTACGACCGGTGCGCTTGAGCACGGCCAGCAGCTGCAGAGCCGTCACCAGGCCGTCACCGGTGGTGTTATGCTCCAGGAAGATGATGTGGCCGGACTGTTCACCGCCGATGACGGCGCCATCCGCGAGCATGCGCTCCAGAACGTAGCGGTCGCCCACGGCGGTCTGAACCATCTCGAAGCCCTGCTCCTTCATAGCGATGGAGAAGCCCAGGTTGCACATGACGGTCGAAACGATCTCGGAGTTAGCGAGCTTGCCACGAGCGGCGAGGTCAGAACCGCAGATAGCCAGGATGTAGTCACCGTCGATCTCGTTGCCCTCGCTGTCCACGAACAGCACGCGGTCGGCGTCGCCGTCGTGGGCCAGACCAATGTCAGCATGGGTGCGCAGCACGAGCTCGCGCAGGGGCTCGAGGTGCGTAGAGCCACACTCGACATTGATGTCGGTGCCGCAATAATCGGTGTTGATGGCATGGACCGTGGCGCCCAGGCGCTGCAGCGCGGCGGGCGTAGTCTGGCAAGAAGCGCCGTGGCCGCAGTCGACGGCAACGACCAGGCCGTCGAGAGTCTCAGGCCATCAAGCGTATCGATGGCGTGGTCGACATATGCCTTGCGAGCATCCTTCATCTTGATAATGTGGCCCACGCCGGCGCCGGTCGGCAGCGTGTCGGCAGCCATGGCTTCCTCGGACATGACCCAGGCGCTGATCTCTTCCTCGACCGCGTCGGGAAGCTTCATGCCCTTGCGGCTAAAGAACTTGATGCCGTTGAACTCCGGCGGATTATGCGAAGCAGAGATGACGATGCCGCCGTCGAGCTCGTTCTGGACGGTGAGCAGCGCCACGGCAGGCGTGGGGATGACGCCGCAGCAGTGCGGACGGCCGCCCTCGGCCATGATGCCGGCAGTCAGAGCGCTCTCGAGCATGGTACCCGAAAGACGCGTGTCGCGGCCGACGCAGATATCCGGACCAAGGAACTTGGTCGCCGCGCGGCCCAGGCGAAACGCGAGGTCGCACGAGAGGTCGGCATTGGCGACGCCACGGACGCCGTCGGTACCGAAGATGTTCTGGGGCATAGGATCGCTCCTTCCCTAGCAGGCGATATGCAACCGCCCACCCTAGTCGAAAAAGAAAAGCGGGACCCGCCGAGGAATCGGCAGGCCCCGCTTGTACATTGTATCTCGTAAGGAGATAAAACCTTAGCGCTTGGAGAACTGGGGAGCGCGGCGGGCCTTCTTGAGGCCGTACTTCTTGCGCTCGACCACGCGAGCATCGCGCGTAAGGAAACCGGCCTTCTTGAGGTCAGCACGGTAGTCGCCAGCGTTCAGAAGAGCGCGGGCGATGCCCAGGCGCAGAGCGCCGGACTGACCGGAGATGCCGCCGCCATCGCACAGAGCGATAACGTCGAACTGACCGGCGGTGTCGGTCACCTTGAAGGGAGCAAGGGCGTTCTCAACGAGCTGATGACGGCCGAAATACTGCTCGGCGTCACGCTTGTTGATGGTCACCTTTGCCGGTGCCGGGGACGAGACGGACGCGGGCGACGGCGTTCTTACGACGGCCGGTACCCTGGTAGACAACGGTGTTCTCAGCCATCTTTAAGCCTCCAGCTCAATCTTCGTGGGGTTCTGGGCAGCATGCGGATGCTCGGCACCAGCGTAGACCTTAAGCTTGGTCATCTGGGCACGGCCGAGGGTGGTCTTGGGCAGCATGCCGCGAACGGCGCGCTCGATGACCTTCTCCGGGTGCTTCTCCATAGCCTGGCGGAAGCTCTCAGCCTTGAGGCCGCCGTTGTAGCCGCTGTGGCGATAATAGGTCTTCGTGTCGGCCTTGTTACCGGTAAGCTGGACCTTATCGGCGTTGATGACGACAACGAAGTCGCCGCAGTCGCTGTTGGGCGTGAACTGGGGCTTGTTCTTACCGCGCAGGATCATTGCGATCTGGGTAGCAAGACGGCCCAGGACAGCACCATCGGCGTCGACGAGAACCCAGTTGCGCTGGACCTCGCCCTGCTTGGCGTAGTGAGTCGATTTCGAAATCACTTAGACTCCTCCATGTACAGTACGTGTTGTTACAGAGATTCACGGGGCTCTGCAAGTAACCCGTCCATATTACCCCGCTCGCCGCCCGAGTCAACAGGTATTTTGGCTCTGACCAGACTTTCTGCACATGTCATCCATCGGTCATGATGTTGCGACACTTTTTGAGCGCTCGACAAATGCCTCGATATCTCCCAGCAAGCGCTTTGCCTCCTGGCGGCCCTGAATATACAGATCGAGCAGCTTTGCCGAATCGTGCTCAACGTGACCGACCTCGACCGGCTTTTGCGGAGCAACGACCAGTGCGCGACCCTCGCGCTCATACTTCCACAGATGCATGCGCTGGATGTTATAGCGGTCGTGGCGCGTCTCGATAGCCTCGAGCAGGTAGGGGTAGTCGGCATAGCGGGCGCGTGCGGCGGGCATAAACTCGTAGGGCTTTTTCTCGTACGAACGGTCCTGCGTAACGATAACGACCGCACGGTCGAAGCCCGCCTCCTCGAGCACATGCTCGATAGGGGACCCGGAATCGGCTACGCCGCCGTCGACGTATTTGTGCCCATCGATCTCGACCGGCGGCGTCACCAGCGGCAGCGACGTCGATGCGCGCACGGCGTCGAGGTCAAGTACGGCGCTTTTGACCGGCAGGTACGCGGCGGTTCCAAAGAGCATGTCCGTCGCGACGGCGTACATCTCGATGGGGCTCGCGTCGAACGTCTCGTTGTCAAAGGGATCCAGGCGGTCCTGGACATCGTTGAAGATGAAGTCGTAACCCACAATAGAGCCCGTGGACGCAAACGATGCGGCGCCCATGAAGCGGCTGTCGTTGCAGAAAGCCAGGTTGATGCGGTTGGCACGGCCGATCTGGTGCGACTTGTAGTTCACGCCGTTGAGGGCGCCGGCCGATACGCCATATACCGCCGGAATCTCGACGCCAGCCTCCATGAGAACGTCGAGCACGCCCGCGGTGAACTGCCCGCGGAAGCTGCCGCCCTCCAGGACGAGCGCGACCTTGCCGGCGTTCTTTGCCTTATCCTCTGCAGTCATGTTGACCTCCTGCTGTTTCGTTTTGGCCTTCTTCTACCCAGTTTTGGGATAGAGAGCGCAGGTTTTTCAAGGCGGCAGGTGAAGCGGAAAGTGCGTCCCGTTCTCAGAGCAAATTCCGGGTCTCATTTTCCGCTGAGCCCGTCATCAGGAAAATGAATCCCATTTCGAGCTTAGATTCCGGGATGCGCTTTCCGCTTGAGGCGCCATCCGGAAACCACGTCCCAGTCTGAGCGCGGATTCCGGGATGCGCTTTTCGCCTGGGCCGCCATTGGGAAAGCGCGTCCCACCCGCGCTGCTGCGACGTTTTCTTTACGCCCGCGCCCTGCATAGAGTTCGATTCTCCGCGGTACGGACTGGAAAAAAAGGCAGGTAGATACGAATATCTACCTGCCTGTTGCTTATGGTGGAGGCGCGGAGAATCGAACTCCGGTCCACGAAAGCCCCCTGATTGGCATCTCCAAGCTCAGTCGCTGGTTTAGTCTCGGGCGCTTTGCGCGCAGCGACACGCTCGCGGCATCCCAACCGGTTCGGTCTTAGCCCGCGCCATACCGATTACATGCGCAGGAGCATTCCCCTAACATGACGTCGCGCCGGTGTCGGGGAAATCACCGGGTTGACGCGCCGCTATAAACTAAGCAGCGAGAGCCATAGGCTCAAAAGAAGAGTTGTTGTCAATTCAATTTGACGGTGCCCCTGTTTAACGAGGCGAGGAGACCTCGGCTTGCTTCCTCTCTCAGAGCTATCGTGTCGAAACCAGTCGCCCCCGAATGTCGGGAAAGTCTGGATGGCATTGGGCACGAGCACCCAACACCCGTCGACTTTTCAAGGAACATACGGGGCGAGCCCCGCTTGTGGAGTGTTATCTTACCACGTTCTGAAAGCGGACAGCTGTTCTATGCACGAGCTGTGAAGACCCCAATGTGCGCCGCACTTCGCACTTTTGCTACCGATCGCGTCACGTATATTTTCGCCAAGCAAAATTGACCCGTCGAAAGGACCGTTATGGATACCAAGCAGCAACTCGTCAATGCCCTCGCAGGCCTGGGCTCAACCATTACCGAAGCTATGGATGTCATCGAAGGCTTTGTCCCCTGCGGACACCCCGCCCTCACGGTATCGAACGCACTCGTCGCGCTGGACGTTGACGATGATGCAGCTCTCGCCCAGCAGCTTGAGACCGTCGAGGGCTTTATCGACCACGTGAGCGAGAACCGCGGCGTGGCCGCCTACCACGACATCGAGGTCGAGCTCGCGGGCCCCAAAGCCGATCTGCTCGCAGCAATCCGCGAGGTAGGCGCCCTTATGCAGACCGCAGGCGTCAAGAACACCCAGGTCAACGAGTGGGTCTACCGCAGCCTGGCAGCACTAAACATTTCCGACGAAAAGGCAGCCGAGCAGCTCGCAGAAAGTCCCGCCATTAAGGCCGAGCTTTTGTAAATAGCAGACGCGGGCCCCTTTTGGCGCATCGTCGACGTCCAAGAGGCCCGCAAACAGTTCGCGTCAACCGATAGCCGCGCCGCCGCGTTCGGCCAAAGCAAGAATCGGCATCATTTGACGAGGTGTCTTTGCTGCAAGATCGGCATGTTCGAGCAGCTTGCGATCGTTGGTCACCAAGTAATCGACCTGCGCGCGCTTGCACGCGGCGAGCACCAAGTTATCCTCGTAATCGCGATGGAGCGCTAAGTATTTGTCGGCTAGCCAAAGGTCCGACGCATCTGCGCCCACGGCCGTGGCGTTTTCGGTCATGTTCCGAACAAACGCCAACGCCACATCGCCAATTGCACGGGCAGAAGCCTCGTCGAGCGCTCCCCCGCTGGCAAGAACGCTGCGCTTCAGTTCGTGTTGGACAACGTACAGCACGTCCTTGGCGATATGCACCGGGAAGAACAGCAATGCCCCCGTCTCCGTCGCCTGCCCAATAAACGCACGCGCGGCAATCGACTCGGCATGGTCGACGCAAAACGAATCAACCCATACGTTGGCATCCACCATTATTTTGAGGGGAACCCCACTCACTGGATCATCCCCTTTTGGCGATAATGCTCATCCATGGCTTCGGAATAGATTGTGTCCCAACCGCGATCGTCGGATGCGGGCGACGTAGCGATGCCCAGTCCGCGTAAAGCTGATCCGCCGCCGCCCATGATGCGGCGAAAACGGCGAGTATCGGGCGCGACGGCCTGCTGCCGGTCGTCGACGGCCGCAAGCACTTCCTCACACTGCCCGCCACCCTGTCCCGCGACCTTGGCCACCACCTTTTTGATGAGCTCGGGCAGCGACCCGCCCGAAAGCCGCAGCGCTTCCTCGGCGCGCTCTTTAACCTGGCGATCTACGCGAACATTCACCTGCGCCATGCCGCTAACAGCACCCACGTCGATCCCGCTCCCTTCAATTGCTAGCCATGCTAGCACCACTATATAGAAAGCTAGCAAATGGTCAAATGCAAAAGGCCTGCGCCCAGACGACACCGATGCCGTTCTCTGGGCGCAGGCCAGATAACGGGCGAACACGTCTGCTAGCGCAGATATGCCTTCGCGTTGCTCAGGCTGTAGGCGATCGTCGAGCCGTTGTGCAGCAGCGACGACGTCTGCGGGGTAATCGCGCCGGTAATGCCCAGTGCCAAGAGTGCTGAGTTGGTGAGCATCACCTTAGAGTAGGAGCTCGTCAGACGATCAATAAGGCCCTGGCTCATGCGGCGCAGGCGCACGATCGCGGCGAGATCTGTATCGGTCAGGATGATATCGGCGACCTCCTTGGCGATGTCGCTTCCACCGCCCATTGCCAAGCCCACGTCGGCCAAACCGAGCGCCGGCGAATCGTTGACACCGTCGCCCACCATGGCAACGTGGCGCCCCTCGCTCTTAATGCGCTCAACATAGGCGTACTTGTCCTCGGGCAGCAGCTCGGCCTTAAACTCGTCGACGCCCGCCTCGCGAGCAATGCGCTCGGCCGTGCGCTCCGAGTCGCCCGTAAGCATGACCACGTGCTTGACGCCCAGCGCATGCAGGTCGGCGATGGCTTCACGGACCCCGGGCTTAAGCGGGTCCTCGATGCCGAGCACGCCCACAACGGTGCCATCGACCGCCAGGTACAGCGGCGACAGACCCCTGCATCTGGACTCGATTTGCTCCTTAATGTCAGACTCGAGCTGCGCGCTCTCATCCTCAAATACAAAGTGCGCGGAGCCGATGATGGCGCGACGCCCTTCAATGGACGAAGCGATGCCGTGCGCCACGATGTACTCGACGGCGGCATGGCGCTCGCGGTGCTCGAGCCCGCGCTCGCGGGCGGCGTTGACCACGGCACGCGCCACCGGATGCGGAAAATGCTCCTCCAGGCAAGCGGAAAGGCGCAGGATCTCGTCCTCGCTCCAGCCATCGGTGGTGAGCACGCAGGCAAGACGCGGCTGCGCCTCGGTAAGCGTGCCGGTCTTATCAAACACAATGGTGTCAGCCTTGGCAAACGTCTCAAAGTACTTGGCACCCTTGACCATCACGCCCATCTTGGCGGCGTCGCTCATGGCAGTCATGACGGCAACGGAGCCCGTGAGCTTGAGCGCGCACGAGTAGTCGACCATCAGTGCCGCCGAGGTCTTGATAAGGCTACGTGTGGTAAGCGCAACCGCGACCAGGCCCGCGAGCAGGAAGTTCCACGGGACGATCTTGTTGGCAAGGTCCTCCATATGCGACTGGCCCTCGGACTTGAGCGAGTCGGCCGTCTGCACGAGCGAGACAATCGAGCGCAGTTTGGTCTGCGCCGTATTGGCGCGCACGCGCACCAAGATGCCGCCGTCTTCCACGACGGTACCGGCGAACACGTCGTCGCCCACGCTGCGCTCGACGGCCAGCGGCTCGCCGGTCAGGGTCGCCTGGTTTACCATGGCGCTCCCCTGCTCAACACACCGTCAATGCAAATGGACATGCCAGTGCGCACGGCGACCAAATCGCCGGGCTCAAGCTCGGTCGCGGCAACGCTTACCTCGGTTGTCGCCGACGACCTTTTGCGCCTTGTCGGGCACATCGAGCAGCGAGTTGATGAGCTCGTTTTCGCTCATGGCGCGGGTGTAGTCCTCGAGCAGCTCGCCCACGTTGAGCAGGAACATCGTCTGGCCCGCGGTGTCGACATCACGCTTGACGAACGAAATGCCGATGGCCGAAGCGTCGAGCACGGGAACGGTCAGGCGCGGCTGCGCCAGCTCATGAAGGGCAGCGCGCAAAAATGCCATGTAGCCGGCCACGACAAACACCGCACGCAGAGGCGTAGGCAGGAACCAGCGGCGCGCGTAGTGGGCGCCGACAAGTGTGGCAAGATCCATGACGAGCTTGTGCTTGCGTGGCTCAAGCTGCATCACGTAACCCGTCTTTGCGTCGGCAATGGCCTGGGCATCGAGCGCACCCAAGGCGTCGAGCACGCCCGCACGACACTGCTCGTCAAATTCGAGCGCCATCTGGCCAATACGGCCATAAACGCGCACCTTGTGCACGCCGTCAATATCGCCGCTGAGCTTAAGAAGTGCATCGAGATCGCTCTCTGGCACAGGACCCGCCAATTGAAGACGGGTCCTGCCGGGGATCTCGCTAATAATCGAGAATCTCATAGTTTGTGCCGGGAGCGTTACTCGGCTGCCTCGTCAGCAGCGGCCTCGCTCTGGTGATGTAGGCAGCCTCGGCAACCATGTCGTCGACATTGGCCTTGGCCTGCTCGACCATGTCCTGGTAGCAGTTCTTGACGCGCATGCCGCACGCAATACCCTGCACGCAGGCATTCTTGACCGGAGCGCTGGTAAGCAGCTTGATGCCGGCCGTACCAAGCAGAAAACCGCCACCGACAAGCAGGGTGTTAAAAGTCGACTTCTTCATGTTGCTTCTCCCTTTTGCCGCACAAGCGCGGCATGGTGCCTTAGCACCCGAGTTCATTAGTTTGCTCGAGCACGCTTTTGAGACTAGTTTAGTCGAACTATTATGGTCAACCAAAGTTAACCTTTGGAAATCTTGGTCCCCTTTCCTACAGCTGCCAGGCAGCCGCTTCCTTTTGCAGCGCAACCATGCGGGCGAATTCTCCACCTGCCGCCTTGAGCTGCGCCGGAGTGCCCTGCTCGGCAACCACACCATCCTTGAGCACGACGATCTTGTCGGCATTTTCCACCGTACGCATACGGTGGGCAATAACGATAACCGTCTTACCTGCAAGCAGACGGGAGAGTGCCTGCTGTACCACGGTCTCGTTCTCCACATCCAAGCTTGCCGTCGCCTCGTCCAACAGCACGATAGGCGCGTCTTTGAGCAGTGCGCGAGCGATAGAGATGCGCTGGCGCTCGCCACCGGACAGCTTGGAGCCGTTCTCGCCGATCATGGTGTCGTAGCCCTGCGGCATGCGGTTCACGAACTCGTCGCAGTTGGCGGCACGCGCAGCCGCAAGCACTTGCTCATCGGTGGCGCCACGACGCCCGAGGCGGATGTTTCCCATCACCGTGTCGTCAAAGAGCAGCACGTCTTGGAACACAATGGCGTAGTCGCGCAGTAGTACCTCGGGATCAATGCTCGCTACATCCACACCACCCACGGTAACCTTGCCCGCGGTGGCATCCCAAAAGCGCGCGGCCAGGCGGCTCACCGTAGACTTACCGGAACCCGAAGGACCGACCAGCGCCGTAACCTCGCCTCCTTGGCGGTAAAGCTCACATCGGTAAGAACTTTCTCGCCGGCGCGTCCGTCCTCGCCCGCATCATAGCCAAATGCCACGTGATCGAACACCACGTCATGGCCCGCGGGCTCGAACTGCTCGCTGCCCCGCGCCACAGGCTCTTCCATGATGGAACGCATGCGCTTGGCAGACGACTCGGCGACAAACAGCTCGGACATTAACATTAACGCCTGGTCAAAGGGCGCATAGATACGGCTCACCATAAGCAGGAAGGCAAACATCACCAAAAAGTCGACCTGCCCGGAGGCGACCATCGCGGCACCCGTGACCAGCGTGGTGGCAATGCCCAGACGCAGGATGACAAAAGCAGAGTTGACCAAAAGCCCGTTAGCGAGCTCGCCCTTGGTGGTCTCGCGCTCCTCGGCATCGATCACGGCGTTGAGTCCCTCAAGATAATGGGCCTCCTGGTTGGTGGCGCGGATCTCGCGAACGCAGTCGAGCGTCTCTTGAATCGCCTCGGTAACCTTGACCTTCTCGGCGCGCACGCGATCGAACACCGGAGTCATGGGGCCGCGTGTTAGATACAGCACGGCAAAGGCCACGGGAACGCTCCAAAACGCCGCAATCGCCAGCTGCCAGCAAAAGAACAGCGACGCCATGAACACAATGGCGCTTGCGATGATGGCACCCCAAAGCTCTCCCAGCACGTGGCTGTAGGCGTGCTCCATGGCCTGGACGTCACCCATGATGGTCTCGGTTAAATCGGCCAAATCACGACGACCAAAAAACGACAGCGGCAGTTTGCGCAAGCGCTCGGCAATCTCCATACGCTGCTTGCCGCACTCCTCGTAGAAGATGCAGTAGGTGTAGTAATACTGCTGCCAGTTAGAGGCAAAGAGCAACACGAAAAAGACCAGGAGGCCGCCCACGATCGGCAGGGCATCCGGCAGGTCAGCCCCGCTGGCGAGATGCTCGACAAAGCCGGCCATAACCAGGAATAAAAAGCCCATACCGGCCATGGTAATGAGATTGGTGAGCGTGGTCCAGAAAATGCCGCGTTTTACGCCGGCGACGCCTTTATCGGATAGGAAATACTTCTTTTGGAATGAGGCGAACATTTAGGCCTCGCCTCCCTTCGTGACGGCGGCATCCGCGGTCGCTGCACTGATTTTCCAGCTCGCGGCCTGCTCGTATTCGGCCCACATCTTGGCATACAGGCCGTTTTGGGACAGCAACTCGGCATGGGTACCCGACTCCTGCACGCTGCCCTGGTTGAGCACCACGATTTGGTCTGCGCCCACTACAGTCGAGAGTCGGTGCGCGATCATAATGACCGTGCGACCCGCCGCCAGCTTGCTAAAGGCGCGCTGGATGAGCGCCTCGTTCTCGGGATCGGCAAACGCCGTGGCCTCATCGAGCACCACGATAGGCGCGTCTTTAAGGATCGCGCGGGCGAGTGCCACGCGCTGGACCTCGCCGCCCGAAAGATATGCTCCCGCCGGCGCCGAGCATGGTATTGATGCCCTGTGGGAGCTTGGCCACAATGTCGTCGCACTGAGCTGCGGAGAGGGCCGCACGCACCTCGTCGTCAGTGGCCGTAGGCTTGGAGGCGCGCACGTTATCGGCAAGTGTTTGCCGGAACAGCTGGTTGGACTGGAACACAAAGGCGACCTGGTCCATAAGCTCGTGCGGATCCATATCGCGAACGCCCACACCGCCTACGAGCACTCGACCCGAGGAGACATCCCAAAAACGCGGGATCAGGCTTGCGCAGGTTGACTTACCGCCACCCGAGGGACCCACCAGGGCGAGGGTGCTACCCGCGGGAACGCTAAAACTCGCATGGTTGACGGCAGGCGCTTCGGCGCCCTCGTAGGTAAAGCTCACATCCTCAAAGCGCACATCGCTGCCAGCGGGGTGCTTGGGCTGGGCAGGCACGGAGAGCTGCTTGGAATCCATAACGCTTCGGATGCGAGCCAGCGAATCAGCACTCATCTGAGAGGCCTCGCCCACAAACATGCGCTTGGTCATGGCCGTCGGTACCACGGCCGAAAATATCGCGTAAAACGTGAAGTTTGCCATAAAAATGCGCGAAGTCCGCCTCGCCCGGCGCCAACAGCAACGCCACGGGCAGCAGGAATGCCACAAGACCATTGAGCGCAGTAAGGTTGAGCACCTGCGGACCCCGGCAAAACGTACCCGCATAGTTTTGCGCTATATCGGCGTATTCGGCGATAGCATCGTGGAACGCCTTAAAGGAGTAGACCGTCTGCTGAAACACCTTGACCACGGGGATGCCACGTACGTATTCGGTGCCGGTCTTGTTCATCTTGACCAGCGCTCCCATGTAGGCCTTCATGAACTCGGCGCCTTTGCCGCTCATCATGGTGGCCATGGCGCCAAACGAAACGACGACCGAGATAAGGCATGCCGCCCCCAAACGCCAATCGAGCGCGAAAAGCAGCACGAGCAAGCCCACGACCATGGCGGCGGCGCCTGCGATATCGGGCAGCATGTGTGCGAGCAAAGTCTCGGTGGAGGCGGCACAGCCGTCTCACGATACGGCGCAGCTCACCGGTGGCGTGCGTGTCAAAGTAGCCAAGCGGCAGCTTAAGCAGGTGCTCGCTCGTAGTTTTGCGAATATTGGATGCGCAGCGAAACGCAGACAGGTGCGTGCACATGAGCCCCACGAAATAAGCTACGATGCTTGCCAGGGCAAAACCCACGGCCCACCAGCCATACATCGCGATATCGGTGGCTTCGCTCCAGTTAGGTGCCACGGCGATCAGATCGCGCGCGACAAGCCAAATGCACACGAACGGGCCAAAGCTCAGCAGCTGCGAGAGCGCCGAGAGCGCCATGCCCAAATACGTTAGGAATTTGCGGTCACCGGCATATGCAAGCAGCTCGCCGATGCCGCCGCCTTCCTTTTTTGATCCCTTTGCCATGAGATTCCTTTCTAACGGCTTGAGAGTTAACCGTAATGAACTTATCATTGGCATGTTAGCCATGGCTCACAATCAACCGAGCTGTGGACGTTTTCGCAAATGAAGGGGACGCTTTTGAAAATGCGGCGGGCAGCAACCGATATAACCGAGCTCTACGCACCGCAGTTTGAGCAGTTTGGTCCTGCAGCTTTCCGGCAAGGGCGCCGTCTTTACCGGCGAGGTGGCAAACGATCGGGCGCACGGCCGCGCATGGATCATGCCTCTCTCCCCTGCCTGCATCGTCATGGAGCATTTCATCACCCCGACGCACAACATGTACCTAGCCGAATACACACCCGAGCCATACGCCTGCGTGAGCGAGGTCAGCGCGCCCACACTTATATGCATGCCCGAGACTGGCATAACGCCTGCGAACCTTAAACCCTTGCATGGACCGTGGCCAAACAATGCCGTGTGCAGCTTTATCCAAGATAACTGTGGCGAGGAGCTAAGTCCGCTGTTTGCAGGGGCAGCTTTATCACTCGCGCTCGGTGCTCTTTTTGCCTGGGTATTTTGACGAGCTGGAGCATCGGTATCCCACTGAGTTCGCGGGGATCTTTGAGGCGTTTGCCGAGCCATGGCACGAGGAAGCGACGTCTGCCATCTGCCACACGCTGTGCCGGATTAACGAGGACCGCGCCCGCACCGTAGGCGGACACGTCTATATGCAGGGCATCGTAGAGACCATGGTCGCGGAGCTCGCCTGTTCGCGCGCGGCCCACAGGCAAGCGCAGCAAGCGACAGACACACGCGTCAGCATAACCATTGCCGAGGAAGCGACGGCAATGATTGAGCACGCGCTCGACAAAGGCAGACATGTGGGTATCAACGAGGTGGCCGAGAGGCTCTACACAAGCCGCTCCAAACTATGCGCCACCTTTAAGGCCCAAACTGGCGAGTCCCTGGCGCCTACATTCGCAGACGCCGTATGGAGCGAGCACAGGACCTTTTGGCCGATAGCGCGCTCACGATAGCGCAGGTGGCAGAGCGTCTAGGCTACCCTCAGCAGGCCGCCTTCGCCCAAGCCTTCAAGCAATACACCGGCATGACACCCACGGCTTGGCGAAGCAAGCATCGCTAAGGCCCAAGCTCCCTGGCCGTAACGGAGCGATTAATTAGCCGCCGCCCGTCAGCTCACCCAGGATCTAAACGTCAAGATGTGCACGATCAAGCGCCTTTTTGATAAGAGGGACAGATCGATCAGCCAAATACAACGGAATGTTGAGCACCCCGTCGTCGAGCTTTAGGTTCTTAAGTGAGTAGCGGACCCTCAATGGAGTCGTCTCCGCATGCTTGTCGGCATAGTACTTAAGGCTCTTGGAATGAACGACCTCTCCCGATTTGACCTCGACGGGGAACGATTTCGTTTCCGACTTGAATCAAAAATCGACTTCGTGCTTCGGCTTCTCGTTTGTCCAATAACGCGGAGCAGCATCTAACTGTGAAAGTAATGCCTGAAGCACATAGTTCTCGGCGAACGAACCTTTGAACTCCGAAAATAGCGCATCCGAGATGGCAAAAGCGGACGCATCCAGCCTTGCCATGCGACGCAGCAAGCCGACATCAAGACAGTAGACTTTAAATGCCTTGAGGTCATCGTACGCAGAGAGCGGCACACCACCGGCAGCATTAAGGCGAACCGCCGTGATGAGCCCAGCATCGGCAAGCCATTCCAGAGCATCCTCGTATTCTCGAGCACGAGCCCCCTCGCGCACCGCACCCCAAACGAACTTTTTGTTCTCGCGTGCCAACTGAGCTGGAATCGAGTTCCATATTTGTGAAAGCTTGGCGAACTGCGCACGGCCACCATGCTTGGCAAAATCGCGCTCGTAGGAATCAAGAGATCAGACAACACCTTATCGACCTGAACGATATCGCCCGTCTCCACCCACCGGCCAAGAGCCTCTGGCATGCCGCCGCATGCAAAATAACGACGAAGATGCTCGACGAGACGGACATGGAAGAAATCGGGCACTGTCTCGATCTGATCCAAGGCCGCCAAGGTATTCGTCGTAGTTTGCAGCGCCCTCGGCTTTCAGAAACTCGGAAAAGCTCATGGGGCGCATCTCCATGAACTCGACCTTTCCCACCGGAAAAGCGCTGGTCTCACGGGACAAGCGAACGCCCAACAAAGACCCTGCGCATGCGACGTGATACTCGGGGGCCTCGTCACAGAAGTATTTAAGGGCGCCGACTGCAGAAGGACAATCCTGGATCTCATCAATAATAAGCAGCGTTTTGCCAGGATCGATAGGCTGTCCAAGTGCCGAGGGAAAGATTTGAGATGATCCGTCGAGGATCGCGCGTACCTTCGAAAAAACTGAGCGTACTCGCTCTGTGTACCCCGGTGACGGCTCCTCGAGCGTCAGATACACATAATTGATGTACGAGGTTCGGCCGAACTCCTTAAGCGCCCACGTCTTTCCAACCTGGCGCGCCCCCTTAAGGATAAGCGGCTTACGATATTCTGACGCTTTCCAAGCGTTAAGCTTGGCAATGATATCTCGCTGCATGACCGAACCTCCCGCAAAGAAACTTCCGTAAACGTGATATTTCCCACATTTTACCCTAGGTAAAACGTGACATTTATCACATTTACGGAAGTTTTAAGCTCATTTCGCCACACTCTCATCACATTTAAATGTGACAAAGGCGCAGTTTTGTCGCACTCCGTCAACATCTTTTCCTTCCATTCAGCCCCACCTGACCCGAACGGCCAAGTCGTCACAGAACCCGGGAGCCCAGGGCAGGCGCTTGCTCAAAATGAGTTCCGCACGCAAAGAAGGCCACTTAATGTGGCCTTCGTCTTGCGCAGGACTGTTCGAAATTTTGAGGAAAGCACCCGCCCCTGCCGGGCTCCTGGTTCCCGTTTACGAGAGCGACGTTCTCAGCAACTCGTTGAAGAGCTTCGGATTGCCCTTGCCGCGGCTCGCCTTCATGCACTGACCCACCAAAAAGCCGATGACCTTCTGGTTGCCGTCACGATACTGCTGCGCCTGATCGGCACAGTTTGCCAGCACCTCGTCCACGATCGGCTGCAGCGCGCCGGCATCGCTCACCTGACGCATACCGCGCTCGTCGACGATCTTGTTGGGGTCGTCACCGGTCTGGGCCATGGCCTCAAAGACCTCGTGCGCCTGATTGGAGCTGATGGCATCGGTCGCCAGCAGCTTGGCGAGTGCTGCCACCTGGGTCGGCGCGATGCCGGACTCGGCCAGCGAAACGCCCGCGCCCTTAAGGTAGGCGATCATCTCGTTGACCAGCAAGTTTGCGACCGTCTGGGCCTCCTTGCCAGCCATACCGGCAGCGGCGGCCTCAAAGAACTCGGCAAACTCCGGGTCGCCGGCAATCTGCTCGGCATCGGCCGCCTTAATACCAAAGTCGGCCTCAAAACGGGCGCGCTTGGCATCGGGCAGCTCGGGGAATCTCGCCACGGCAGCGGTCGATGAACTCGTCGTCCAGATCAAACGGCGCCAGATCGGGATCGGGGAACAGGCGATAGTCGTCGGCCGTCTCCCTTCACACGCATAACCACGGTGCGTTTGCGGCTGGGCTCCCAGTGGCGGGTCTCCTGATAGATAATGCCGCCCTCCTCGAGCACCTCGGCCTGGCGGCAAATCTCGTAGGCAAGGCCATCGTGCAGGCTCTTAAACGAGTTGAGGTTCTTGAGCTCGGTCTTGGTGCCCAGCTTGGAATCGCCGCGGCGACGCAGGGACACGTTGCCGTCACAGCGCATGGAACCCTTCTCCATGGAGCAGTCCGAAATGCCCAGTGTCACAAAGATGCGACGGAGCTTTTCCATAAACAGGCGAGCCTCCTCGGGCGTGCGCAGGTCGGGGCTCGGTGACGAGCTCGATCAGCAGGCGTGCCGCAGCGGTTGTAGTCGACGAGCGACTCGGCCGCAGCGGTAATGCGGCCCTCGGCACCGCCCACGTGCACCATCTTGGCAGCGTCATCCTCCATGTGGATGCGCAGGATGCGGATAGGCACCGGAACCGTCCTCGCGACGCTCGGGCATCTGCAGGTTGGACGCATCGTAGCTGGCCGTGGCCGGCGCGCTGGTTGCCCTCGCGCATGGTCGACGTCATGGACGTGGACAGGCCCTCGGCGTTGGCCGGAAGCGCTCGCCAGGCTCTGAGCCTCGGCCTCGCCAAACGCGCAGTCGGGGGCGCTCGGCGGCACCGCGGCCGGTCACGTCCAGATCCGGTGGCCGTACATGGCAAAGGCGACCGGACCCTGCGTGGTCTGGAAGTTCTTCGCCATATCGGGATACATGTAGTTCTTGCGGTAGAACATCGAGTGGCGCTGGATCTCGCAGTTAGTGGCGAGACCGGCCTTGACGATGCTCGATGGCGCGCTTGTTGGGCACCGGCAGGGCGCCGGGCAGGCCCAGCAATACCGGGCAACACGTTGGCGTTAGGCTCATCATCGTGGCTGAGCTTGCAATTGCAGAACATCTTGGTATCGAGCGCGGTGAGCTCGGTATGAATCTCCGGCCAATCACGGCTCCCAATCCTACAGGACCTCAGAAAGCTCCTTCATTACAGCTCGCCCCCTTCCCGGCAAGTCGGGCGCGACGGAAAGCGCGGGCGCACCCAGTGGCGGCATCAGCGAAGCCCGCGCTCCGGGGCGCGGGCAAACGTGAGCAGCTGACGGTCCTTAAAGCCGGACCCACCAGCTGGGCAGAAACGGCAGCTGAGTATCCTCGCTCAAAGTTCAGCGGCACCGAGATGCCACCGTTGCCACAAATGTTGAGCAAATGGTGTACAGGTCGGAGAAGCATCTGCATTGAGCTTGATCTCGCCAAACAAGAGCCGTGCGCGAGCAGAGGACCGGGCA
>VOFK01002575.1_pt1 | contig 31254 bp, 35 predicted proteins | sample 5384121 | NCBI WGS metagenome assembly VOFK01 (sample SAMN12384730, study PRJNA508395) | human gut metagenome | isolation source: healthy gut J | host: Homo sapiens | reverse complement strand
CTCTTCGTTCAGTTGCGTATTGCTTTATGATACATTCTATTTCGCTTTTATCTTTCCCCTTTCGCGTAAGTTGATGATAGCGTAGCGGTGACAGAGAGCCAATTTTTCTCCGCGCGTCCGGTACGTCCGCTTCGGTGGGTATAGCTGGTATCATCAAAGACCGTAGTTGATGACGTGTGTCAGGTCATTTTTACGTCCAGTCCGCGGGCAGCCATCGGTGGCAACCAGCAGTTGCAGGTGACGTTGACGGAATTTCTGCATCACCAGGTCGCGCTGTGCCTGGCTCAGCTCGCCGTGTAACGAGTCGGCATTATAACCGTCCTGTATCAATTTGTCGGCAATTTCCTGTGTCTCCCTTGCGGGTACGGCAGAAGATAATACCGTAAATTTGCGGATAATAATCGGCAATGCGTTTCAGCGCTGCATATTTATCTTTCGCGTGTACCACGTATGCAATGTGGTTTACGTTTTTGCTTCCTTCATTTTTGGTTCCGATGGTAATCTCTTTTGCATTACGTAAGTATTGTTTGGAGATGCGTGAGATTTCGGGACTCATGGTAGCCGAGAACATCAGTGTATTTCGGTCTTCGGGTACTTTTTCAAGAATAGAGTTGATGCTGTCGGTAAATCCCATGTTCAGCATTTCGTCTGCTTCGTCCATTACTACATTACCGATGGTATCTAGTTTGGCTACTTTTCGTTCCATCAGGTCAATAAGTCGTCCGGGAGTTGCGACAATAATGTGCACTCCGCTTTTGAGCATGCGTATTTGGCTTTCGATGGATGAACCGCCGTATACGGGAAGGACTTTCAGTCCGTCAATATACTTGGAGTAATCATTCAGATCACCTGCGATTTGCAAGCACAGTTCGCGTGTGGGGCAAAGAATTAACGCTTGCGGTACGCGGTTTTTTACATTAATTTTCTGGATTAGCGGCAGACCAAATGCGGCTGTTTTTCCAGTCCCTGTTTGTGCCAGGGCCACTACATCGTTTCCTTCACCGAGTAAATACGGTATAACTTCTTCTTGTACAGGCATCGGGTTTTCATAACCCATTTCTTCTATTGCTTTCCTGATTTCGGGGGAAACGCCTAACTCTTCAAATGTCTTCATTTATTTCAAATATCTAATTCGTTACAAAGATACGGATAATCATGGGATTATATGGCATATATGAAATATTTGTTTGATCGGACAGTACAATTTATAGAAAATTGACTAAAAGGTGCCGGAGAGAATAATAAAGGATTGCATTGAGCAATCCTTTATTCCTTCCCACTGTAAGAGTTATGAGGGGGCAGGTATGAGAGAATTTATGTTAGAGTGTCTGTGTTGTCTGTCAGGTTATTCATTCTCTTCACGATACTCCAGAATGTCTCCGGGCTGGCAGTCTAATTCTTTGCAGATAGCTTCCAGTGTGGAGAAGCGGATAGCTTTTGCTTTTCCGGTTTTCAGGATAGAGAGATTGGCCGGGGTGAGATCAATCTTCTCGGCCAGTTCTCCCAGCGAAATCTTTCGTTTCGCCATCATTACGTCTAAGTTTACTATTATCGGCATAGTTCAGGTTTTAATTATTCGTTGTCTTTTCTTTTTAGCGAGTTCCACCACGAAGTATAGCGTTTGCTCAGTCTGTAATAGACATACATACAGAAGTATATCCATCCGATATTAAGAAAGGCTTTTGCTGTTTTGTGATCTAGCCATTGGCGTAACGTAAGTGTATAGATGAGTTGGACAACAAACAGTGTTATTATGAAACCGGCTATCAGGCAAACTATCGAAATAGTTTTTTTATCTTTTTCTTTCATGGCGGTTGTTCCTTAAATGGTTAATTCTTGTTCCTCTTTCATGCGGATGCCTATCTGGAACAGGTATCCGATAAAGATGATGAATACTCCAATAAGGATATATATCATATAGGTTTGTCTTGGGTTTGTTACAGGAGCGAACTCATTCAGGATAGCTTGCAGAATTCCGTTAAACTCGATAATAAGACCGATATAATATATCAGATTGGCGTTGGCTCTTAAAATATCAGATTGCGCTTTGCATTGCGGAGCATCAGATAGATAAAAACACTGCATACAGCCATGGATAATAAAGTGATACCTTGTGGAAATGCTTGCCAGATAAATTGTTCGGATGCCGCTGCTTTTCCGGCATCTATGGCAGCCCGATTGGTTCCCAATTCGAAACACAATATTGCGTTTTTGAAAGATAGTGATGAATGTGCAACAGAAACAGATGATGGTGAGGCAAGTCATAATCAGTTTCATTTCTTTTAAAGAATGCTCTTTGCTCTTCTCTTTCATAGTTGTTCTATATTTAAATGGTGAGGTCTTGTTCTTCTTTCATTTTCAGTCCGATGGCAAATACTTCGGCAATGACGAATGCCAGTACGCCAAGCAAAAGACTGGAGTGTGAAAAGGGGTTGAGCCAGTTATAAGAATAACCGGGTATCTTCAATACTTGCGAAAGTTGCCAAGTGTGCATATAAGTGCTGGTCAAAGTGGTGGCGAAAGTAATCAGCAAAGAGGTGCCTTTAACTTGCGCAACAGTTTTACATTTGCCCAGCAGAAGATGTCCGAGCGGTTGATATTGCGAATGAACTTGATGAATTGCAGGACAGCTTTGATGCCGAAAATGATGAGGATGAAACTAAGAAGGGTGTTGATAAGGGCCAACCAGCCGGGTGCATCGGTGTCGACAGTCACCATGGATTGTATCTGCCATATCGGTACATTCTTTCCGGTCATCTCATTGTATATAGAGTCAGAAGTGCTACTCAGATTGTCCGGGAGCAACATCAGCGGATGGAGGTTATTTATTTCTCCTGCCTTATTTTCCATACCGGCTTTCCCACCTTCGATGGCTCCCCATACCATGGAATAGATATTCTCGGACAAGGAGAGTAATAAGACGGCAAATATCATGGCACAAAGCAGATTCAGTTTCTTTTTCATCGTTATATTTTATTATTGGATTAATCAATTTTGTGGGTTGGTTTCTTCCGCAGGAACAGGTTCGGTCGCTTCTACCACCCACTGCACGGGTTTCACCTCTTTTTTGAATAAAAGGAATGTGAGGCAGAAGATGGCGATTCCTGTCATTCCCCATACATGAACGGCAGTGGTGTTTCCTAAAATATCGGTCAGGGTATCTTTCTCTTCAAAAACATTCATCAGTATCAATGACAGAGTATTATTGATAAAGTGAAGAATGATGCTTGGAAGCAGGCTGCCGGTACGGTAATAAAGCTCTCCTAAGATAATACCGAACAGAAAGGCGAAAAGTATCTGTGCCGGATTCATGTGTATCAATCCGAAGATAAGGGCTGACACAAGGATGGCCCAACGGGGGGATTCTCCCATTTGCGCAGCAAGTATCCTTCGATGGCACCACGGAAAAAGATTTCTTCAAATATAGGAGCGATGATACATACGCTCAAAATACCGAATACATTGTTTTTCATTTGTGCAAAGACGTTTTCGGCTATATTGGGGAGATGGACCATCTCGCTCAGCCAGTTCATCCATATAATGGCGGCTGCTCCCATAAGGATGTAGAGACAGGTAGGTTTAAGAGGCAGGGACGCAAGAGTCTGTTTGTCCAGTTTTACATATTTATAATGTATCAGATGCCATGCCATGAGCAGGGTTAACAGTGAAAGGATAATGGCCAAAGAAGTAGGGGCATTATGCAGGTCGAAACTTTGCGTTTCAAAGCATTTCCATATTGTGTATCCGAACATTCCCGGAATGGCTACAGCAAACTGATAAGCAAAATAGTAAAGTATTAATTTAATCGTGCGTCCCATCTTAATTTGTTTTTATGATTATTATTTCTTTAAATGAATACTCAGAAATTTATCCATGGCGCGATAGAAATCAAATTTATTCTCTTCGTTGTGGAAGCCATGTCCTTCGTTGTCTTTTACCATATATTCTACTTCGATGCCACGTTTCTTCAGCGCTTCCACCATCTGGTCGGACTCGGCTTTGTTCACGCGTGGGTCATTGGCTCCTTGTGCCACGAAGAGCGGGGCTTTAATCTGATCTACGTGGAACACCGGAGAATATTTTTCCATCATTTCCTTATCTTTCACCGGGTCGCCCACCATTTCGTACATCATGTCCAGCAATGGTTTCCAATATGGAGGAATGGTCTGCATGAAAGTAAACAGATTTGCAACTCCCACATAGTCGATGGCACAAGCATAAAGGTCGGGGGTGAAAGTGACACCTGCCAGTGTTGCATAACCACCGTAACTTGCTCCGTAGATGGCAATCCGTTTCGGGTCGGCTATTCCTTGCTTGATTAACCATTCCACACCGTCGGTAATGTCATTCTGCATGGTCTGTCCCCATTGTTTGTAACCCAATTCGGTGAATTTGCGTCCGTAACCGGTGGAACCGCGGAAGTTCATTTGCAATACGGCATAACCGCGTGCGGCAAGGAACTGTACTTCAGGGTTATATCCCCAAAGTGTCGCGTGCCCATGGACCCCCGTGAGGATTCACCACTACCGGCAGTTTTTTTGCAGTTTCCATTGTATAGCCTTTCGGCAGAGTGAGATATCCTTCGATGGTCAGTCCGTCACGGCTGGTATAAGTGATGGGAGTCATGGCAACCATCTCCTCTTCTTTAATCCAGGGAGCAGCATCGGCCACCTTTGTCAGTTTGTCTTCTTTTACATTATAGGTATAGTAAGTGCCATACGTGCGGTCACTGCCGGCATAAATCATGCGGATGTTTTCACTTTTGTCTTGGCTGGTAGTGCCTATATCATAACCTTTTAGTTTTTGTTCCAGTTTGGTGCGGATAGCCTCTTCGTCTTTGTCGAAATAGTGACGGATTATTCCTTTGTGTCCGGTACAGGATACGGAAGTCAGTTTTTTCTTCAGTTCGGAATAGCCCAATCCGGAAATATCATATTTGTCATTGGTGTAAAGCACTTCCTTTTCTTCGCAGGTGGCAGGATCCATCAGGACAAGGGCGGTTTTGTCGCGACCGATGTTAGTCAAGGCATATACCATCTTATTGTCGGGAGTGAAAGTAGCGAAGTTGACTGTTTCTTTGAAGTTTGTAGTCAATACCGGGCGGAATGGTTGTTCTTCTGTTTCACGGTATAAAATTTGGGTATTCACTCCGTCTACAATAGCCAGGGCTACACGCAACTTACCGTCGTGGTCGGTCATCCATCCCTGAATGTTTCCGGGGTTTTCAGCCAGTTGGGTCAGTTCGCCTGTATTGAGGTTGAGTCGATAGGGGTCGAAGACCTGTGGATTACGTTTGTTCAGACCGATAATGACCAGTGAGTCGATATTCTCCAGCGGGTCAATGATTTGAGTTCTTACGTTGGGAAAAGCAGTGTATGCTTTAGGTTCTGTTCCGTCTACATTGACTCCGTAAAGTTGATAATTCTCGTCTCCGGCAGTATCTTTTATGTAAAGAATCCGATGACCATTTGCCCACATACTTCCTGCCAGGTTACGTGCTGTTTCCGAAGTAATTCGGGTTGTCTTGTCCGAACCGATTTCCTGTACGAACAGGTTGAGGCGGTTTTCATACGGTGCCATATACGAGAAGTATTTGCCGTCCGGAGAGATTTGATAACCCACTTTTTCGGGGTTCTTAAAGAAGTCTTCCAAAGGCACTTGTGCATTGACTTCGGAAGCGAGGCCGGTGGTTACCAATAGGGTAGCTGCGGCGAAAATACGTTTGAATGCTTTCATCTTAATGGATTTTTAAGTTCTTGTTACTTTTTGTTTTGTGTGTCGGCCAGCAAGTTTGTGTTGCAGTCTTCACGGTAAATTGTTTCTTGTTTGTTGTCATTAAAGGCGCTTTTCTTGGCGTTCCATTCAGTGTAGCTCAGTTTCGTTTCAGATATTCCGGGAGTTACTGTAAGCAAGTAAGCCGGCTTCCAGATTTCGCGACAGGCATCCCAGCGATACGCTTTCTTTTCAATTACTTGTCCTGTTTCATTGCGTTTGTACTCATATTTCACTTTGCGTGTTAATGTTTTGCCGTCTTCATTCAGTGTGTACACTGTTGTGTTTGTGTCGTCTTGACAATAAATGTACTTCGTGTTTCCTGTTGTTTGTGCGTGTGCTGCTGTTGTACAACTCATCATTACTGTTGCAATTGCTGCTGCTAAACCTGATTTCAATACTGACCTTTTCATTTTACTTTGTGTTTTTAATGTTCTACTTGTGTTTGTTATTCGATATTCATTTATCGTTTATCGATATGCAAATGTACATCTTATTTTTATATCACCAAAGAAAAACCGTGAGAAAAAATTATCGAAATTCGATAAAAATATATCCTTTCTCGTTGTTTGTGGGGATGAAAGAGGATGAGGATGCTGTTTTTATGTGTTTGGGGTAGGAAATGCCGGTAAAAAGACACTTTGTTGTGAGGCGGAATAGTTCTATAATAGAATCTTTGCGGCTTCTTCTCTGTCCTTGTGCATTTGGCAGATAAGGCTTTCAATGTTATCGAACTTTTCTTCGGGACGCAGATATTGGACGAACTCAATGCACATTTTTTTGTGATAGATATTATCCGAAAAATGAAGGATGTTCACTTCGATACTGAGGTCTTTTCCATTATTCATGGTAGGACGATGCCCTATGTTCAACATCCCTGCCCATCTTTTTCCTTCTATATGTACATATACGGCGTATACTCCTTCCGAAGGAATGAGTTTTTCGGGATAATCTACTTTTAGGTTTGCGGTAGGAAAGCCTATCTTACGGCCGACTTTATAACCGTCGACAACGGTTCCGTCTAAATAATAATTGTATCCCAAGAACTGAGAGGCATGGGTTACGTCTCCTTCTTTTAGCAACCGTCGGATGACGGAAGAACTGATTTTATTTTCACCATCGGTATATTCGCGCGCGCGTACTATATATATACCGAGTTCTTCTCCATAACGGTAATAATCTTCAAAACTCTCACTTCGGTTGTGACCGAAGCGGTGGTCGTAGCCTATTACCAGTATGCGGATATTGAATTTGTCGCGTAGCAATTGCATGAATTTGCGTGCAGAAAGCAATGACAATTCATGTGTAAACGGAAGCAGGATGCAATAATCAGTACCTGTTGTTTTCAATAAGTTTAATTTCTCTTGAGGAGAGGAGAGGAGTTGGGGGCAATAAGAGGTTTGTATCACCTGTCTGGGATGTACCGGAAAGGTGACTAACGCAGAACATAATCCTTCTTTTACAGCCACTTCCTTTACTTGGTCGATGAGGAAATGGTGACCGCGATGCACCCCGTCAAAAAAGCCGATGGTGGCAACCGATGGGGGAAGTGCCGGATGGTTTATGTCTGATATAATTTCCATTAGTCGAATAATAAACTTAAATCTTCACCGATATGGTAGTGGTGGGTTTGAATGCCAAGTGCCGCTGCTGCCCGGCAGTTAGTTTCCGAATCATCTATAAAGAACGTTTCCTCAGGAAGAATATTTGCCTCTTTCATTACTTTCTCATAGATAGCCTTATCGGGCTTAGCCAAATGCATTTTGAAAGAAAGAAAGGTGTCTTCAAAGAAATCGTCAGCTCGAAAACCTCGGTAGTTAAACATTTCTTCACCGGCATAATCCCAATGGATTTGGTTGGTGTTGCTAAGCAGGTAAACCATGTAGCGTTCGCGCAGCTCTAACAGTAAATCCAACTTTTCGCGGGGAATATTCAGTAGCATCAGGTTCCACATATCATCTATCTTGCGGTCGGTCAACGATTCGTCGGCTTCTTTGCGGATGGCATCCCTGAACTCTTCGGGTGAGATTTCTCCCAACTCGAATCGGGAAAATACTCCATTACCTTGCATTTGACGAACTTGCTCTTCTATGTTGGTGAATCCTGCTGTGCGGAATGCATTCAGACAACTGTCAAAATCCAGATTTATTAATACTCCACCTAAATCGAAAATAACATTTTTAATCTTACTGTCCATAACTCTTTATGCTCTTTTACCTAATTGACTTTTTTGTTTGCAACCGTTTTATCAGTCGGTAGATTTCACCTGCTACCAGCACTAAAGAGGTAGCGGTGATGATTATAATCCATTCGGTCAGGTTTAGCGGTACGGTGCGGAATACTTTTCCTCCGAATTCGACAATGAATATCTGACCTATCAGTATGATAACCGCTACACTGAGCATACCCAGTGCGTGGCGTGAATCTTTAAATACAGAATGGTTGGTTCCGAAAACACTGGCGTTGAACAGATTCCAGAACTGAAGCATTACAAAGATAGTGAAGAAGCAGGTAAGAGCCCACTCTGTTTGTGAGGCGGGAAGTTGTCTGATACCTACGATGAGTGACATCAGTATAACCAAAAATGCAAGTCCTACACCTAATATATTATTGCGCATAGCCTTGGTGATGATAAAGTCATTGGTCTTGCGCGGCTTTTCGTTCATAACATCGGGACTGGGCGGTATGGAAGCCAGTGCCATGGCAGCAAAAGTATCCATAATGAGGTTTACCCATAACATTTGAGTGACAGTCAGCGGAAGTTCCGTTCCCAGAAAGGCACCGAGCAATACACTTGCCAATGCCACTACATTGATTGTCAGTTGGAAGACAATGAAGCGTTGAATGTTTTTGTAGAGCGAACGTCCCCACATGACGGCAGTGGCGATACTGTGGAAAGAGTCATCCAGCAGTGTAATATCGCTGGCTTCTTTTGCGACAGAAGTTCCTGTTCCCATCGAAAGTCCCACTTGTGCGTGGTTGAGAGCGGGGGCATCGTTGGTTCCGTCACCGGTAACAGCAACTACCGCACCTTTTTGCTGAAGCAGCTGCACCAGGCGTTGTTTGTCCATCGGACGCGCACGGCTCATTACTTTCAGGTCGAGCACACGGTCGAGTGCTTCTTCGTCGCTTAAAGCAGCAAATTCCACCCCTGTGATTCGGTTGCGTTCCGAGTCTTCGGGTTTCCATAATCCGATTTGGCGGGCAATTTCGGTAGCAGTTCCCGGAGTATCACCGGTTACAATCTTCACACCGATACCGGCTGACTGACATTTGCCGACAGCTTCGGGTACATCGGGACGAATGGGGTCACTGATGGCAAAAATACCGAGGAAAGTCATTCCGCCTTCATTCACTAATTCAGAACAATCCTCTCCGACGCCTTCGGGGATATATTTATAAGCCAGTCCCAAAGTACGCATGGCCTTGTTTTGATAGGCAAGCAGGTCGGCATTATATTGTGCAATGGCATCAGGGCTCAGATTGCATTTACCCATTATAATTTCGGGCGCACCTTTTATATATAACACTCTTTTTTTTGCTGGATGGGAGAGTCGACCAACGTAGCCATATATTTACGTTCGGTGGAGAATGTGAGCTGGTTGACAACAGTCGCTCTTTCACGCAGCTCCATGTAATTCTTTCCCTGCTCGTTAAGCCACAACAATAAAGCGATTTCGGTCGGGTTTCCTACACCGGAAGGTTTCTTTCCGGCCTCTGCTTCTTCCAAGAAAGCCGTGGAATTGGCACTGATGCCTTCAGCTATCAAGTCTGCTTTGGAGGTGTCGAGCTTTGCTTCATGCACTTGCATCAGATTCTGTGTCAGTGTGCCGGTCTTGTCTGTACAGATGACTGTGATGGCTTCCCATTGTTTCGCAGGCATGCATTTTCGGACAAGGTTGTTCGTTTTCAGCATACGGCGCATATTCAGTGCAAGGCTGAGAGTAACACTCATCGGTAAACCTTCGGGAACGGCGACCACTATCAGGGTAACGGCCATCATGAAATATTTTAAAACAATACGGGCGATATGCACCCATTGCTGCCAGCCGGTTATCTCGTTCATGCTCAAATATCCATAAAGGTCTTTGGCCGTGAAGATAATAAAGGTCAGTGTGGCAATGGTAAAGCCGATTTTACCGATGAAATCGGCCAGCTTTGTTAATGAATATTCAATGGAGTCTGTTCTTGGCTCTGCTCTGTTGCCTGGCGAGCCACTTTGCCGATTTCTGTCGCATCGCCTACGTGCTCTACGCGCATCATGCCGTGACCGTCCACTACTGTTGTTCCACGCATGACGGTGTTGCTGGGATATGTGGCCTCATCATCAAATAATTCTTCGTTGACCGTTTTGTTCACCATTAATTCTCCGGTCAGGTTGGATTCATTAATCTGCATGGAAATAGCTTCCAACAAGATGCCGTCTGCCGGCACCTCTTCGCCGGTATTTAATATGACGATGTCTCCCCACAACGATGTCTTTGCGCGGAATCTCTTGTATTTTGCCGTTACGCATGACCGTGACGGGCGTTTCTTCACCTACGGCGTTCAACAAATCAAATTTCTTGTTTGCATCATATTCAAAATAGAACCCGATGCCGGTAGCCAGAAATATAGCGAAGAATATTCCGATAGTTTCGGCATATTCATCTTCAATGATGGCTATGACCAGTGAAAAGAATGCTGCAACGAGAAGGATGCGTATCACCGGGTCGCGGAACTTTTCGAGATAAAGTTTCCACATAGAAGGACGTTTAGGGGGTGTCAGGAGATTCATCCCGAATTTCTCCCTGCTTTCAAGAACTTCTTTATTTGTCAGCCCTGTAAAGGCGGTTTCCTGTTTTGTATGTGCCATACGGCTATTATCAATTAATTAGTGAAGTACAAAAATACAATTTAAATCCTTACGAATAAGTGAATTAAATCTTTTTATCAAATTTTGGGTGTGATTCTTTGCAAATCTCAAAGAAATGTTCTACTTTTGCACCTGCTAAGAAGAAATTCTCATAGCTCGGACTTGTAGCTCAGTTGGTTAGAGCAACAGACTCATAATCTGGAGGTCCCTGGTTCAAGCCCAGGCTGGTCCACGAAGAAACTCCTGTAAGTTAAACACTTATGGGAGTTTTCTTTTTAGCCTCTGTTTATGAATCTTGACAGGAATACCCCTGAAATCTGCTGATGTTGGTCTATTGTTGTTCCCAAATTAATTGAGATAACATGCTGACATTTAAGGCAGAAGTACTAAAGAGTAAACAGAAAAGTGATGGTACTTACAATGTAAAGATTAGAATGACCTATAACAGAGAGGTCAAAAGGCTGGCAACCAACATCTTTGTCAGACAAGAGGACTTAACCAAATCTTTCAAACTAAAGAATCCCAAGTTCATTCAAGAAGCAGATGCCATAGTAAGGCACTATCAGGAGATGTGTGCCAAACTGCAAGTGGACATTAACAACTACACTATGGATGAAATTATAGCTCTCTTGAAGGGAGAACAAATGGGAAATCCCAAGAGATAGACTTCATTCAGTTTAGCAGAGAATGGATTGCTCATGCTACTATTAAAGGTGCGGAGAACTATACATCTGCCATCAATGCCTTTGTGCAATTTCTTGAGAAAGACAAGTTGATTATCCAGCAACTGACCACCTCTTTACTCAAAGACTTTATGGACTATCTTGTCAGGAAGAGGGAGGAAAAAATGAAGTTGCTCAAGAAACAAGGCAAAAGGATTCCATCCAATAGGGTGGTTTCTCTATACCTTGGCAGCATCAGGCATCTATTCAATGAAGCCAAAAAGGCAGTATAATGACTATGACAGGGACATAATACTCATTTCCCATTCCCCTTTGAGAACTTCAAGATTCCTAAGCAGGAGGCAACAAGAAAGAGAGCCATTTCTGCCAAGGATATATTGAAGATATATGCAATGCCCTATCTTCTTGATTGTAGAGGCAGGGAAAAGACAGGCAGATTCAATCTTGCCAAAGACTGTTTCATCCTCTCATTCGGACTGATAGGTATGAATTCAGCAGACCTCTATTCCTGTGAAGATATAAGGGATGATGTCATTACCTATTATAGAGCCAAAACTTCTGCCCGAAGAAATGATAAGGCAAAGATGAAGGTAAAGGTCATAGAGGTTATCAAGCCTTTTGGTGGAGAAGTATAGGGACAGAACAGGAAAGAGGGTGTTTAATTTCTACCAGCATTATTCTACGGCTGATGCTTTCAACAAAGCCATCAATTATGGTTTGAAGCAAATAGGAGAAATCCTACAGATAGAAGATTTGGAATATTATGCTGCCCGCCATTCATGGGCTACCTTAGCTGTCAATAAGGTAGGCATAGACAAGTACACAGTCCATGCAGCCCTCAACCATATTGATGAAGCTATGAAGGTAACTGACATCTATATTGAGAGAGATTTTGAGGTGGAGAATGAAGCCAACAGGAAGGTGTTAGAGTATGTGTTTAGAGAAATATCAGTAAAGTAGGTAAAAGGGTCTCTATAGTATTTAAACTATGGAGATTCTTTACTATTTTTGCTAAATGAAACAATTTCCTACCATAATGAATAATAGAATTGATTACATAGAAGATAGGATTTGGATTCAAAAGAAAATCCAACTTCAAGAATATTTCAATAAATTAGAGCCTAAGCATTCCATTGTTAGCTCTTTAGGTATTCCTTTAAAATATTCAGGCTATTTTGCTCTAATTCCAAGTAATTTGGATTTAGAAGCTCATTTAGCTCAATATCCAATTACAGATTATATGTTTGTACAGGATAATAGGGGAATAATCCGGTCTGTATCAAAATATGGTGGTATTGGTTCTTCTTTAAAATTTGACCCTGTTAGATTCATTTATATTCTTGGGTTGATAAGTTCAATACCTGCACGAAATAAAGATTCTATTACAGAAACAGGATATGTATCAATCAACTCAAAGCTAATCAGAAACTTTTTTAAAGACTATCTCTCCTATCTTGATTATCTTATATTAACAGGAGTATTGGAAACAAAGGGACAATATATCCAAGGGAAACAATCAAAAGGATATAGGTTTACAGAAAGATATGCAAATGCCCCTTTAGTAAGATATGACTACCCTGCATTTATACAAAATACAGACAATGTTGCATCTATCCAAGAAGAAATTTACAATAAAAAAACAGGGAATTTTGTCCATAATCCAATCTTAGATTTTCCCTATCTTTCCTATTGGTATTCCACGAAAGGATTACAGATAGACGAAGAAGCTGCTTTAACCTGTGCTTATCAAATGATGCAGGACAAAATCAGCAAAGGAATACAATCATGGGATATAAACAGAGATAAAAGTCGCAACAACCTTATTAAAAGAAAAAATCCACTAACCCAATATCATGCAGCCCTATATAATATCAATAGTATTGCCATTGGTGATTATAAGGTATCTATTGATAGCAATGTGCATAGATTACATTCTGTTATAACCAATTTACAGAAGGATTATCGCAGATTTCTAAGTTATAATGGTCAGAAGTTGGTAAATGTAGATATTTGTAACAGCCAGCCTTATTTGTTGTGCTTACTTCTAAATCCATCTTTTTGGGATAAGACTTCTGATATACCTTTGAATATAGGAATGTTATCTCATAACATTCAGGGCATGGTTCAAGAAGAACACTTATCGGAAATATACAAATATGTCTTGTCTTTAAGTGCTTGTCATGATACAGCCTTAGAAAACTATATCAAAACAGCATCACAAGGAAAAGTTTATGAATATATGCAAGAGGTTATCAACAAGAGAGAAAATGTCAATCTTAAAAGAGATGACATTAAGACAATGATTTTAACAACCTTATTCTCAAAGAATAGGTTTATGCCTACATATAAGAAATATTTCAAACAAAATTTCCCTCAAATTTACGAATTGATTAGATTAGTAAAAAAAGAAAATCATGAGACTTTGGCTTGTATTCTACAAAACATAGAAAGTGAAATCATCTTGCATAGATGTTGTTGTCAAATATGGAATATAAGCAATCATCAAGTTCCTGTTTTTACTATCCATGATTCTATCTGTACAACCATAGGAAATGAAGTCTTTGTAAAAGAAATAATGATTCAAGAATTAACAAAAGCTGTTGGAGAGATTCCATTTATAAAAATAGAGAAATGAATAAGTCAATAAAACTAAATGAAAAGTTGGAATGTAAAGGTTATTGGTGGTTACCCAGTAAGCCAGAGAATAAAATTGCAGGGATATTAACTTATACTCCTAATGAGAAAATAAAATTAGAATTAATCGGCAGTTTTGACTCAAAACACATTGATATTTTATTTTGTGACAAAAAATCCGATGAAAATATTATTCATGGGATTACGTCTGATTCTAAAAAAGTTACATTAATAAATTGTCACTCATATGCAAGTCTAAATCTTAGTTGCCCATTCCCCATTGTAAATTACAACTGTCAGTTCCTTAATTTTTAGGGAAGCTTCTTAAAGATTTTGAGGAAGAATGTTTTTATAAAGCCTATGTAACGATTCCTGAATTAAGTCATTGGTGTTCTCCATGTGCTTTAACAGAAACAATGATGGAAGACAAACAGAATGAAGAATTTGCAACCACAATATCATTCAAATCTAAAAAAGTATATTAATAAATAGTACAGATGTAGATGAAAATACAACCATAGATATAAAAAGGTAGTGTAAATTATCAGGGAGATTATTTATCACCCCCAAATAGAACAATATACTTATATTAGCATATTGAAAAAGGATGATGTATCAATAAAGGACTTTTTTGCCAACATTTATTTGTTTGAACAGTTTTTATCTTTAGCAACACTACAGACTATAAATTGTTCCAAAATAATATTGTATGACAGAACATTGTATCAAGAATATAAAGATGGGAAGAAATTCTATCATCCCATACAATTATTTTATATTCAAAGAGATACAAACAACACGCCTTCAACTAAAAAAGATATAACTATTTATTTGACTATAATTCTATATCCCAACAATACCCTCAAATAATTCATAAATGGTATAATGACAAAGAAAATATAGCACCAATAAGAGCACATCTTATTGATAGTATTAAGCATAAGCCAGTATTTTCAAGTATAGATTTTCTAATTGTAATACAAGCAATTGAGGGGTTTTGTACAAGGTTTCGCAAAGAGACCAATTTAACAACAATGCTTGAAACCTTAATATCAGAATTTTCTGTTATTGACAAATTAAAAAACGACAATATCAATAGTCGGCAAGTCGTAGATTCACGAAATTATTATTCACACTTTATGAATAAATCAAAAAAGCCATATACTCTTGAAGGATGGGAGTTGTATAATTTGACATTCAAACTTCGGAAACTTCTAATTTGTTGTATCCTCAATTTTATAGGTTTTGGATATGATGAAATTAATAGACTTCTTAATCAAAGTAATAATAATCTGTTGCAAAAATGAAAACAAAAATATGGAACCTCATATTCTTTTTTGAACGGATTATTTATCTAAAAGAAAAATAGTCATATATAATGTATAGCTAAACCTACTGAATTTTCTCTGATATTTTTTGCAACTTTTCTTGTCTTTAGGAGCATAAACCACACCATCCTGATACCCTCCCCATCATTCAGGGGTGGGGATAGTCCCCTCCCACAACAATTAAAATCATAAATTTATGGATAGCTTAAAGTTCATTGAAACAATGTCTGTTGCAGACTTCAAGACCAAAATGGGAGTGGAAAGAATTGATGTGAAACAGAATCCTCATACGGGAAAATGTTTCTTTGTGTATGGCTGTGAAACAGATGCAGTAAGTGAAAGATTCCTCAAAGGGGACATCACAAAGCCTGTCATTTCACAAGTTTGTTCTCCTGAAACAGGGGATATGTTCTACATGCTTCATCAGCAAGGGGATGGTGGAGCACCTACATTGGCAACTTTGTGACATATAATGTATGTCTGTCTTATATGGGCAGTTGGATTAAGTTCTGACTGCCTTTTTATTTTTCTGATTATAGAATCATTAATAGAATTTTAATATGATGCAGTTAAGAGTTTCATCAAAGAAGCAGGCTAAGATAAAACTTGCCTTACAAGGCTGTTCAGGGGCAGGAAAGACCTATTCAGCCTTGTTACTTGCTTATGGTTTATGTGGTGATTGGACTAAGATAGCCATCATTGACAGTGAGAATGGAAGTGCTGATTTATATGCCAGCTTAGGCAATTACAATGTGCTGTCCCTTCAAGACAACTTTACCCCCGAAACTTATATGGAAGCCATAGGGATATGTGAGGATGCAGGGATGGAAGTCATTATCATAGATTCCATTTCCCAATGTTGGGACAACCTGTTGGAATATCAAAAATATTGTAAATAAATTTTGAAGCCTCTGCCCGCGGCGGGTTTTTTGCCGGCATCCTCCGCAAGCTTCTGCCGTGTCCGGGCCGTACCTCCCCCCGCCCGCTTCTTTTGGCCTCCCGCCTCCCAATTCCCCACAAAATCCCCGCAATCCCTTGCAAATGACGCAAAAACCCGTATAATATAAAAGTATATATCCTACTGAAAGGGAGAAAGAAATACTATGGCAGATCAAAAGAAAATGGTAGCCGAGATCACCTCGATGGAGGACGATTTTGCGCAGTGGTATACCGATGTCGTTAAAAAGGCCGAGCTGGTCGATTACGGCAGCGTCCGCGGCTGCATGATCATCCGTCCCTATGGCTATGCCATTTGGGAAAATATCCAGCATATTCTTGACGGCATGTTCAAGGCGACTGGTCACCAGAATGTCTATATGCCTATGCTCATACCGGAGAGCCTTCTGCAGAAAGAGAAGGACCATGTGGAAGGCTTCGCCCCGGAGGTGGCCTGGGTCACCATGGGCGGCGAGGAAAAGCTGGAGGAGCGCCTGTGCGTGCGCCCCACCAGCGAAACGCTGTTCTGCGAGCACTATTCCCATATCATCCACAGCTACCGTGACCTGCCCAAGCTGTATAACCAGTGGTGCAGCGTCATGCGCTGGGAAAAGACCACCCGCCCCTTCCTGCGCAGCGCCGAGTTCCTGTGGCAGGAGGGCCACACCATGCACGAAACCGCCGAGGAAGCCAAGGCTGAGACCGTGCGCATGCTGAATGTCTACGCAGAGATGTGCGAGAAATATCTTGCCATCCCCGTTGTTAAGGGCGTCAAGACCGATAAGGAAAAATTTGCGGGCGCCGAAGAAACCTACACCATCGAGGCCATGATGCACGACGGTAAGAGCCTGCAAAGCGGTACCTCCCACTACTTCGGCGACGGCTTTGCCCGTGCCTTTGATATCCAGTTCACCGACCGCAACAATACCCTGCAGTATCCTCACCAGACCAGTTGGGGTATGTCTACCCGCATCATTGGCGCCATCATTATGACCCACGGTGATAATAACGGCCTGGTGCTGCCCCCCGCTGTCGCTCCCATCCAGGTCATGGTCGTCCCCATCGCCCAGCATAAGGAGGGCGTTGCCGAGACCGCTTCCGCCCTGTGTGAGCGCCTCAAAAAGAACTTCCGTGCAGACATAGATCTTTCCGAGAACAGCCCCGGCTGGAAGTTCGCCCAGTACGAGATGAAGGGCGTACCCCTTCGCCTAGAGATCGGCCCCAAGGATATCGAAGCCGGCCAGTGCGTGCTGGTCCGTCGCGATAACCGCGAAAAGACCTTCGTCAAGCTGGAGGATCTCGAAAGCGAGATCACCCGCCTGCTGGCCGAGATCCACGACAGCCTGTACCAGAAGGCCCTGGCCAACCGCGAAGCCAATACCTATGTTGCCCACGATATGGACGAAATGCACAAGGTCGCTGATGGCACCAACGGCTTTTATAAGACCATGTGGTGCGGCGATCTTGCCTGCGAGCTGAAGATGAAGGATGAGATCGGCGTTACCAGCCGCTGCATGCCGCTGGAGCAGGAGAATCTCGGTTCTACCTGTGTCTGCTGCGGCCGCCCCGCCAAGCACATGATCATTTGGGGTAAGGCTTACTAATATCTGAACAGAATCTGTGACAGCCGCCGGAAGGGCGCCCCGCAGGGGACCCGTTCCCTTCGGGAACGGGCCTGACGGGCTTCGCCCGTCCCGGCGGTTTCACCGCCGTCCCTGCGGGGCGCCCCACTTTCTGCACCCACTCTCCCCGGCAGCAAAGCCCCAGCCCCGCGGGCCCGCCCGCTTTCCATGGCCGGTTTCGGCTTTGCCGGCAAAATTTTTTTGTCCAAAATCAAAAGGAGGTCATCCCCATGGGCTGTACTCACGATTGCAGTACCTGCGGCCACGATTGCGGCAGCGAGCAGGATTTTTCCAAAAAACTCAATGAAATGAGCAGCGTCAAAAAGGTCATCGGCGTCGTCAGCGGCAAGGGCGGCGTCGGCAAATCCCTCGTCACCAGCCTGCTGGCCGTCAGTATGCAGCGGCTGGGCTACCGCACCGCCATCCTGGATGCCGATATCACCGGCCCCAGCATCCCGCAGGCATTCGGCCTTCGGGAAAAGATCGAAACCCTCGGTGAGGTCATGCTGCCTGCTGTTTCCCGCTTCGGCACCCAGGTCATGTCCATCAATCTGCTGCTCGAGCAGGAAAGCGATCCCGTCGTCTGGCGCGGCCCCGTCATTGCCGGGGCGGTGGGCCAGTTCTGGACCGATGTGTACTGGAAGGATGTCGATTTTATGTTTGTCGATATGCCCCCCGGCACCGGCGATGTCCCTCTCACCGTATTCCAGTCCCTCCCCGTGGATGGCATCATCGTGGTCACCACGCCGCAGCAGCTCGTCGGCATGATTGTGGAAAAAGCGGTAAAAATGGCCGAGATGATGAAGGTTCCGGTTCTGGGCCTCATCGAGAATATGAGCACCTACACCTGCCCTGATTGCGGAAAGCAGCATGCTATTTTCGGCGAAAGCCACCTTGATAGCATCGCGGCGGAGCACCACATTCCGGTGCTGGCCCGCCTGCCCATCCAGCCCGCGCTCGCCTCACTGATGGATACCGGTACCATCGAGCTGTTTGAGGGCGACTTTATGCAGCCCGCCGCCGACCGTCTTTGTGCCCTGCTGCCCCGCTGAAAGGAGATTGACCCCATGATCCTCACCATTGATATCGGCAACTCCAATATCTGCTTTGGCGTCTACGAGGGCAAAAACGCCCTCTTTACCGCCCGCGCCAAGACGGATCCCCTGCGTACCGAAACGGAATACGCCGTCCTTCTCTCGCAGATCTTCCGCCTGCATCAGTCCGATCCGGCCCAGCTTACCGGCGCGGCCATCTCCTCGGTCGTACCGGCGCTCACCGCCGTATTCCACGATGCCGTCCGCATCCTCGGCAATGGCCATATCCCCACCATTGTGGTTGGCCCCGGGGTCAAAACCGGCCTCAATATCCGCATTGATGAACCCGCTTCCCTGGGTGCGGACCTGGCCTGTACCGCTGTGGGCGCGGCGGAAAAATACCCCCTGCCAGCCATCATCATCGATTTGGGCACCGCTACCAAAATCACCGTCGTCACCGAGGACCGCAGCTTTATCGGCGGCGCTATCCTCCCTGGCGTCAAGATCTCGCTGGAGGCGCTTTCAGGGTCGGCCTCGCTGCTGCCCTCCATCGGTCTCGGTACCGGTAAGATCAAGACCATCGGTAGCAATACGGTGGATTGTATGCTCTCCGGTGTGGTGCTGGGCACCGCCTGTATGGTGGATGGCCTTATTGAGCGCTACCGAGAGGAACTGGGCGAAGTTCCCACTGTGGTGGCCTGCGGCGGCCTTTCCCCGGCTATCGTGCCGCATTGCCGCACCAACATCATCCTCGATCAGGATCTGCTGCTGGATGGCCTTTTGGCCATCTACCGCCGCAACGCCCCGCCCAAACAGCAGTGAAGCATGCATTTTGCCCCCTCCCGCTTTGGGTGGGGGCTTTGCCTTTCTTGGTACGGTTTGTGCAGGGCAGGGGATAGGGGCGCAGCCCCGGCAGCGCTTCGCGCCGCCGAAGCGGACTTCGTCCGCTTGCCCGCCTCCGGCAGGCGGGCTGCGCCCCTTTCGCTTTCCCTCCTATCCCACCATCCGTTCGGCCAAAGCCCGCCCCTCCCTTGCGGCAGCCAGTGCCATTATGTTATATTAAGATGAAGTAGATTGGTAAATCAGTTTTACGGAGGGAAGCAAGTGAACATAATAATTCGCAGGATGAAAAGCAGCGATGCCGACGCGCTGTACCGCCTGTTGTCCGATCCGGAGGTAATGCGCTATTTGGAGCCGCTCTATGATAGGGCGCAGACCGAGGCATTTCTGCACCGCGCGGGATTATCCGAGCCGCCGCTTGTGTATGCCGCCGAAGGAAACGGACGCTTTATCGGCTATGTCATTTATCATCCATACGATGAGGAAAGCATCGAAATTGGCTGGGTGCTTTTCCCAGCGTACTGGGGGCGCGGGTACGCGTCAGCGCTGACGGATCAGCTCATTTGCAGAGCAAAACAGGAGCATAAGAGCATCGTTATCGAGTGCATTCCAGAGCAGAAGGCAACGGATCGAATCGCAATAAAAAAGGGCTTTCGTTATTGCGGGGTCTGTGATGGGTTAGCTGTCTATCGCCTTGTGTGACCCCCTCTCCCCAAGCCACCCATTTCGCCCATTTGCCCCTTGCATTTTGCCCCCTCATCTGTTATGATATGTCGCGGAAGCCGCCCCCTACCGCACCGGCAGCGGAGTTGCTTCCTAAAATTTTGCGCTGTATCCCACATCCGCCGCAGGCCCCACTGCGCCGCTTTTGCCACGGGGCGTATCCCAGAAGGGAACGCCACCCGCCGCAATGATAAAGCGTCCCGTGTGCCGCCGTACCCGGCAAAGGAATAGCAGCAAGGAGGATTATCATGTCAAGTTCCACCAACCGCACCCGTACCCTTACCACACTCGGCATTCTTACCGCCATCATCCTGGTGATGACCTTCACCCCCCTCGGCTACATCAAAACCATGGGTCTGGAGATCACCCTCCTGCACATTCCCGTCATCCTCGGCGCGGCCCTTACCGGCCCCGCCGGCGGCATGGTGCTGGGTGCAGTGTTTGGCTTCACCAGCTTCTTTCAGTGCTTCGGCCTAAGCACCTTCGGCACCACCCTGTTCAGCATCAATCCCGCTGGCACCTTTATCGTCTGTGTGATCCCCCGCATCCTGCTGGGACTGGTTGCCGCCTACATCTACCGCGGCTTCGATCACCTCACCGGCAAGTGGAGCGGCACCATCACCGGTGCACTGGCCACCATCTGCCATACGGCAATGTTCATGGGCACGCTGGCGATCTTCTTCTACACCAGTGACTATCTTCAGGGCTTTGCCGCTATGATGGGCACCACCAATGTCTTTGCGTTCATCATCGCCTTTGTCGGCCTGCAGGGCCTCCTGGAGATCATCCTCGCCGCCATCGTGGTCGGTGCGCTGGTTCCCATCATCAAAAAGACCCGCCGCGTCTGATTTTCACTTACCCCAATAAAATAGCACGCAAAAAAGAGGCATCCGCTGTGGGTGCCTCTTTTCTCGTTTCTGCAGGGCTTTGGTTCGGCCGCAGGCCCCGATGCTCCGCATCGGCCCCGCCCGCTGCGCAGCGGGGTGCCCGGGCTTCGCCCGGGCGGCCTGCGGCCGCCCTCCTGCCTGGCTCTATTTTCAGTCCAGCGGATGCTCCAGCGCCATAAAGGCCCCCTTCACATCCTCCCCGGCCGGGTAATGATACTCCTCGTCATGCTCCGTCTCGGGGTCGCCCACCCGGTGCGTCGGGATAAAGATCGGAATGGGGCAGTCGTCCACCGCCTTGATGACCCGCGCGCGGTTCTCCTCGGTATCCTCCAGCGCCAGCGCCGCCAGCAGCGTCGGGGTGGTAAAGTGTTCCCCATAGGGAATGCGGATCACCGTCTCCCACACCTCCCGCTCAAAGTCGCTCCCGCCGGGTGCCAGCGGCAGCGTAAAGATGACCCGGTGCCCGGTCCAGTATTCCTGTATCTGCTGGAAGCCCTTCTTCAGCAGCGGGGTCTCCTCCTCATCGCAGTCCACCTCCAGTCCATCGCCGAAAATCAAACGGCTCAGTGCGTAGTCGTCATTCTCCACCAGCGTGATCCACCCCGGCCCCAGCTCCTTGGTAAACTTCTTCATGTCCATTCCTCCCTGAATATACTATTCGTATATATTTTATAATATTATACCTACCTTGCGGCAGCATACGGCGGCTTGGCGAAAATCGCCGCTGGCTGCGTTGCCCTCCCAAGGCAACAGCCCGTCTCCGCCGGGCAACAGCCTTGCTTCGGTCTGCCTTGCCATCATCCGATTTTCCCCCCGCCGCCTCACTTGCAGTATTTCCGGAAGATCTCCAAATACCGGTCGCCAAAGGAAACCAGTGTCACATCGTCCAGCGGCAGCACCAGCGGATCAGAAAGCCAGTTGCCCAGCGCGTCCACCCGCTTCATGGTCAGGTAGCGGCTGTCTACCTTCATCAGCCGCCCCAGGAAGTACAGCGATTCCTCCGGGTTGCCCTCGCATTCCACCGCAGCCCAGCCGCCGTATTGGGCCATAATGCCCTCCAGCAGCTCCTGCCAGCCGCGGCAGGCAAAGCCCGGCGCCTTTACGGCGTCGTACAGCTTCTCTCTCCGGCCATCACCTTTTTCAGGAACGGCACATCGTCCATCTGCTCCACCTCGGTAATATCCCCGGTGCGCAGGGCGCAGTAGCCGTCCAGCACAAAGTTCGTCTGCCGCTGCAGCACCACCAGCTCGTTTTCCACCGCTACCGGCACCCCGGCATATTCCGGCGCCACCAGCTCATCCCGGTACAGCACCATCATGTTCTTTTGCTGCATCGCTTTCTGCAGCAGGTCCTTTTCCTGCATATCATGTCCCTCCCTGGGAGCGTCCCATCTTGGCCAGCTCCCATTCCTTCAGCTCTTTCAGTTCGTTATAGATCGCCGCATAGCTGCGGTGCCGGCTTTCGGGGATCAGCCCCTCCCGCACCGCCTCCAGCACGGCGCAGCCCTGCTCAGTGCGGTGGCTGCACCCGGTGTAGCGGCAATGGTCCTTGTATTTCTCCATCTCGGGGAAGCACTCCGCCAGCTCCGCCGCCGGCATCGGCTCCGCTTTCGCGAATTCCAGCGCCGAAAATCCCGGGGTATCGCACAGCCAGCCGCCGTGCCCATCGGGGAAAAGCTCCACATGGCGGGTGGTGTGCCGTCCCCGTCCCAGCTTTTTGCTGATCTCCCCGGTCGCCAAGTTCAGCTCCGGGTACAGCCCGTTCATCAGGCTGCTTTTCCCGGCGCCGCTGTTGCCGCAAAAGGCCGTGATCCCGCCCTTCAATAGCGCAGCGGCCTCGGTCAGTCCCTCCCCGGTCCGGTTGTTCACCACCGCAGTGGGGTAGCCCGCCCTGCGGTAGATCTCCGCCCAGGGGGTCGGGTCGGCCAGGTCAGGCTTGGTAAAGATCATCACCACCGGGATCCCTGCGGGCCGCAATCGCCGTCAGCTGGTCAATGACCAGTGCGTTGGGGGCCGGGTCCGCCAATGAGATCACCATCGCCAGCCGGTCCAGGTTGGCCACCGGCGGGCGCTGCAGGGTATTTTTCCGCGGTTCTATGGCGGTGATGCTCCCGCAGCCTGGCTCGGTCGGCTCAAACCGGCATCGGTCGCCCACCAGCAGGGTGGTTGCGTCCCTGCGGAAGATGCCCCGTCCCCGGCATTCGGTTTTTGTTCCGTCCTCGCTGATGACGGTATAAAACCCGCCCAGCGAGCGCACGATCAACCCCTCCATTTACTCACCAAAGGCCGAAGAATAGTCGGCCGTCCAGTAGTACTGCCCGGTGGCAAAGTCCACCGAAGCGCTCTTATACACCTCGCCGTCGATCAGCACATCCGCCATGCAGGTGCCGCTGCCCTGCAGCGGGATGGAGATGAGCCGGGTGTTGCGGGGCTCTATTACCTCACTGTATACGGTCTCGCCGTTCAGTACGGCGGTCACATTCACGGTGCCGGGCAGATCAGGCGGTGTGGTCTGCAGCGTCACGGTGGTCTCGCCGTTCACATTGGCGTTATCCACTGTTCCCACCACCAGGGTGATCTTGCTCCCAATGGGCACCATGCTGGGGGAAGCCGGGGTTTGGTTGATCACCAGCCCGTCATACTGGTAGTCGGTCAGCTGGTAGGTCACCGTCACATCAAACTGCGCGTCCCGCAGCACCTGCACGGCGCTCTCCTCGGGGTAGCCCAGTACCTCCGGCACCTGCACCTTTTCCTTATTGCTGCCCACGCTTACATATACCACCACGGTGCTGCCGGCGGCCACGCTCTGTCCGGCATCGGGGCTGGTACGCACCACGCTGCCTTCGGCTATGGTGTCGCTGGCAATATCGGTAGTGGAATATTTAAGCCCCAGGCTTACCAGCTTGGCGTAAACGGCGGTCGCCTCTTGGTTGGTAAAGGTCGGGATGGTCACCATCTTGTTGCCGGCGCTTACCCACACCTGCACCGTGCTGCCTTTTTTCACGCTGGTGCCGGCGTTGGGGCTCTGCCGGTAGATCTGCCCCTCCTCATAATCGGCGTTGTAGTCCTCGCTCTCCAGCTTTATCTTGATGCCGGGGTAGGCCCCGTTGGAGGAGGCGGCGGTAAAGTCCACCCCGACCAGGTTGGGCAGGGGGATATCCTCCACTGACTTAAAGGGCTGATAGATCTGGAACATCACCAGCACAAAGAGCAGGGAAGCCACCACTACGCCGCAGGTCACCGCAAACAGCTTGGAAAGTGGGGTGGTCAGCCGGTCGCGCAGCCTTTTCTTTTCGTTATTTTCACCAGTTTTTGCGGCCTTCTGGGAGGCCATGACGCCCTGCTTTTTGGGCATAATGCCAATACCCTCGCCGCTCTTTTTCGCCGGCTTGGCCGCCCGGGCGGTATACGCCGGGAAGGTTGTCTTGGGGTCCGTCAGCCACTTCCGCAGGTCGGCTATCATCTCACCGCAGTTCTGGTAGCGGCAGTCGGGGTCCTTGGCCATGGCGTGCAGGGTGATCTGCTCCAGACCCACCGGCACATTGGGATTCAGGCTCCGCAGCGCCTTGGGGTTCTGCTCCACCTGCTGCAGCGCCACACTGATGGGCGACTCCCCGTCAAAGGGCAGCCTGCCGCTCAGCATCTCAAAAAGGATAACACCCACCGAGTAGATATCGGTGCGCTGATCCACCGCGTCGCCCAGGGCCTGCTCCGGGCTGATATAGTGGACCGAACCGATGGCGTTGCCGTCAATGGTGCGGCTCTGGCTCATGGCAAAGCGGGCAATGCCGAAGTCCATCACCTTTACCTCGCCCTTTTCGGTCACCATGATATTCTGCGGCTTGACATCCCGGTGGACGATGCCGTTTTCATGGGCACACTGCAGGGCGGTCAGCACCAGCCCGGCGATATTGGCGGCCGTTTTGCCGGGGATGGGCTTCTTCCGCTCGATATATTCCTTCAGGGTAATGCCGCTGACATACTCCATCACCAGGTAGGGATTGGGCACATCCAGTACCACATCATAAATTTTGACGATATTGGGGTGAGAAAGGGCATTGATGGCCCGGCTCTCATTGCGGAAGCGCCGCAGGTACTCCTCATCGGCGGCATATTCATCCCGCAGCATTTTTACCGCCACGGTCCGCAGCGCCTCGGCATCAAAGGCCCGGTAGACATTGCACATGCCGCCTACCCCCACCAGCTCCTCTATGAGGTAGCGGTCTGCCAGCTTGGTTCCCAGTATATTTTCCATGTGTTTCGTTCTCCTCTCAGCGGTTGTGGATCAGTACGGCGGTGATGTTATCCGGTCCGCCGGCGGCATTGGCTTTCGCTATCAATGTATGGATATCCCCACCCTGCAGAATCTCCTGCAGGGTGCCGGCCAGCTCCCCGGGCGGCAGGGTATTATACAATCCGTCACTGCACAGCAGCAGGGCGTCTCCCCGCAGCAGGTCTATCACGGTGTAGTCCGGCTGGACCTCCGGCTCCACCCCTATGGCCCTGGTAATGGCGTGCCGGTCCGGGTGATGGGCGGCTTCCTCGGGGCTCAGCAGGCCCTGCTGCAGCAGTACCGCCACCGCGGTGTGGTCCTCGGTCACCTGGATCAGATCCCCCTGCCGCAGCAGGTAGCAGCGGCTGTCGCCTACATTGGCCACCAGCGCCACCCCATCACTGATGACGGCGGCGCAAAGGGTACTGCCCATGCCGGTCAGGGCCCCGCCGCTTTGGCCGCTGCGGGTGTATACCGCCCGGTTGGCCCCGGCGATGGCCGTTTCCAGCAGCAGCCGCAGGCTGCGTTCCTCCATGTGGGACCGCAGGCTGCTTTCGATCATGCGGCGCACCTCCTCGGCAGCAATGCCGGCCGCTATTCCGCCGCCAACTTCGCCCCCCATGCCATCGCATACGACGGCATAGCCGCTTCCCTGGTCAAATACCTCCCCGGCAAAGCGATCCTCATTGGTTTCCCGCACCATTCCGCGGTCTGTCGCTCCGTAGATATGCAGCATCTTTCTTTTCCCCTCCTCGGGAAGTTTTCCGTCTGTCCGGGCTTTGTCCCCGCCCGGCCTTTACAGGGGGCCGCTCCCAGCACCCCCGCAGCCTCTGCGCCGTCTCGCGGCCCTCACCGGGCGGCCGCTCCCCGGCGCTCATTCCTCGTCACTTCGTACCGTCTCCGGCTTTCCCGGCCTCCGTCCTTCTCAGCTGGCCGCAGGCCGCGGCAATATCGCTGCCCAGCTCCCGCCGGACGGTCGCGTTCAGCCCCAGCGCCCCCAGCCGGGCCGCGAAGCGCTGCACCGCTCCTTTATCCGGCCGTTTGGTGCCGCGTTCCGCCACCGGGTTCACCGGGATCAGATTCACATGGCAGTTTTGCCCGCCCAGCAGCTTCGCCAGCGCCTCGGCATGGGCCGGGCTGTCATTCACCCCGGCGATGAGGGCATATTCGTAGCTGATGCGGCGCCCCGTTTTGGCAAAATAATTTTTGCAGCTTTGCATCAGTCGGGCAATGTTGTACTGCTTATTCACCGGCATAATGCCGCTGCGGGTCTCATCATCCGCTGCGTGCAGCGAGATGGAAAGGGTCAGCCCCAGCCCCAGCTCCGCCAGCTCGTCAATGCGGTCGCACAGGCCGCAGGTGGAAAGCGAAACATGCCGCAGGCTCAGGTTTCTGCCCTCCGGCGAGGATAGTATCGTCAAAAAATCCAGTACATTGCGGTAGTTATCCAGCGGCTCGCCTATGCCCATCAGCACCAGCGAGGAGATCGGCTCTCCCGCCTGCCGCTCCGCCTCATAGACTTCTCCCAGCATCTCGGCCGGGGTCAGGCTGCGTACCAGCCCTCCCAGCGTGGAGGCGCAGAATTTGCACCCCATGCGGCAGCCCACCTGGGTGGAAATGCAGAGGCTCAGCCCATGCTCGTACCGCATCAGAACGGCTTCCACGCAGTTCTGGTCAGGCAGCTCCAGCAGCAGCTTCACGGTTTCATCCAGCTTGCTTTCCAGCCGCCGCCGGGTGGTAAGCACCGTGAGAAAAGCACGCTCCTCCAGCTTTTGCCGCAGGGCGGTGGAAAGATTGGTCATTTCGGCAAAGGAGCCGACCCGCTTCTGGTGAATCCACCGGTAGATTTGTCCGGCGCGGAATTTAGGCTCCCCCAGTGTGCCGGTGACCCATTCGGTGAGCTGCGGCAGCGGCAGGGAAGAGATATCGATTTTTTCCATACCCTTTCGGCTCCTTTCGTGGAATTTTGGCGGGATCAGTAAAGTCCTTTCACTAATACGGCAAAATGGGCCGCTTTTTTGCATATGAAAGGTTAATATTTCACTTTTATTTACGGAAGATTTACAAGATATGAAAATATTGGGTGAACATCTCATAAATAGAGGATTTCACTAATGAGACAATGATTTACTGGGAATATAAGTTTGTTTCGCGGGACGATTTGCGGCCACCTGGCGGCGAAAGCCTCCCTTGTGTAAAGGGAGGTGGCCTAAAGGTGGCGCGGCGCATTTTATTTTGGATTCAGCAGGGAGCAAATTAAAAATCAACCTTATAAGCGTCGTCGCGTCGGACGCAACCTTCGCTTAAGTCGGGCTGACTCTGCGCTTTGCTCCGGGCAGCCCTCCCCGCTGCGGTGCATCCTCCTTTCCCCACAAGGTCTTACGACCTTGCGGGGGCCCCGATTATACGGGGCGTACCGACGCGTTACGGGTCTTTAGGGCGGAGCCCTGAATGACTTTTGGTTACTTTTCTTCATAGAAAAGTAACACCCGCCGGGCAGGCGTACAAATTTTGATATCTAAAAGGCTCCGCCCCGCCGCCAGGCGATAGCAAGCTATCACCATAACAAGCCGCAAGCATTTACAGCTTTTTTTCCAGCACGGCATAGAAAAACCCATCCCCGCCGGTTTGTTCCGGCAGGCAGGTCACCGGCTCCCCGCACAGGGCAAGCTCCCGGTGCTCCCGCAAAAAGGCATTCACCACGCCCTCATTCTCGGCGGGGTTCAGGGTGCAGGTGCTGTATACCAGCCGCCCGCCGGGGGCTAGGTACCGGGCGGAGGTTGTAAGAATGGCCAGCTGCGTCTGCGGCAGGGCCACCCCCTCCGCGGGGTCCTTATAGCGGATCTCCGGCTTGCGCCGGATGACCCCATAACCGGAGCATACCACATCACACAGGATGCGGTCAAATACTCCCAAGGATTTATCGTAAATTTGGGCGTCGTTCGCCTTTGTTTGGATGCAGCGAAGCCCCAAACGGGCCGCGCCGTCCTCCACCAGCTTCAGCCGGTGGGGATACAGGTCCATCGCCAGCAGGCTGCCGGTGTCCTCCATCCACTCCGCCAGGGTAAAGGTCTTTCCTCCCGGGGCCGAGCAGACATCCAGCACCCGGTGGCCGGGCTGTACCGCCAGCGCGGCGGCACATCTTTGGCTGGAAAGATCCTGCACATGGAACAGCCCCTCCCGGAAAGCTGCCAGCCGGGTCACATCCCCGGCGCCTTCCAGCCGCAGCGCGTTTTCCACGGGGGTCTTTTCGGCGGTGATATTTTCCTCCGCCAGCTTTTCCATCAGCGCTTCGGCGGTGGTCTTTTGGGAATTAACCCGGATAAAAAGTGGCGCCGGGCTTTGGCAGCCCTCCAGAATGGCCCGGGTCGTTTCCTCGCCGTAGCCTTGCCGCCACAGCGTGATCAGCGCCTTGGGCACCGCGTATTGAACGGAAAGGGCGGCAAGCGGCTCACGCGGCAGGGCAATTTTTTTGCCGTCCCGCAGGAAGGCCCGCAGCACCCCATTTACATACCCGTTGGCGGAGGAAACACGCATCGCGCGGGTTTCCTTCACCGCCTCGTTCACGGCGGCACGCTCCGGGATGGAGGGCATATACAGCAGCTGGTACACCGCCATCCGCAGGATATCCCGCACGGCAGGGGACAGCTTTTCCACCGGCTGCCGGGAGTACCGCCCCAGCACCCAGTCCAGTGTGATACGCCGCTCCACCACGCCATAGAACAGCGCGGTGCAGAAGGCCCGCTCCTGCCCGGTAAGCTCGTTTTTCCGCATCAGGCCCTCCAGCACCAGGTTGGAGTAGCCCCCCTGCCCAAAGACCTCATTGAGGCCCCGCAGGGCGGTCAGTCTTGCGTCTGCCATGGCGTCAGTTCCGGCGGTTGCCCCGGCTGATGATAATAAGCCGCAGCAATTGGGCCAGGGTGGAAGCCAGCGCCGCCACATAGGTCAGCGCCGCGGCGGAAAGCACCTTTTTGGCGCCTCGGGCCTCGTCCTCGGTCAGCAGGGCGCGCTCCTCTATGGTGGCCAGCGCCCGGCGGCTCGCGTTAAATTCCACCGGCAGGGTGATAAGCTGGAACAGCGCCACCAGCCCAAACAGCAGAATGCCGATGTTCATCAGCAGGGTGTAGTTAAACAGCAGCCCGGTGAAAAAGATAGGAATGGAAAGGGAAGACCCGATATTGGTAATGGGGATAATGGCGCTGCGCAGCTTCAGCGGGCCGTATTCCTCGGCGTGCTGCACGGCATGGCCGCACTCGTGCGCCGCCACCCCTATGGCCGCGATGGAGGTGCTGCTATACACCCCTTGCGAAAGGTGCACGATATTGGTGCGGGGGTCGTAGTTATCGGTCAGCTCCCCGCCTATCTGGTCCACCTGCACATAGCTCAGCCCGTGGTCGTTCAGGATCTGCCGGGCGACCTCCGCCGCCGTGCGGCCCCGCACGCTGCGCACCTTGGAATATTTGGAATAGGTGGCCTTTACCCGGAACTGCGCCCATAGCGCCAGCAGGAATGCCGGCAGCACCAGCAGGTACCAGGTGTAATCGTAGCCATAGTAGTAGCCCATCGGCATGGTGGAAGTCCTCCTTATGTTTTCGTCTGCGCCCAAAGGCACAGAATACCTCAGCTTCTATTCTATCGGGATATTTTGTCCCGGAGATTCCGAAATTATGAAGAAAAAGTAAATTGTGGTTAAGGCTTCATTAACGCCTGCCGGCGGAACTAATTTGTAGTCGCCTATCGGCGTCGCGGAGTCACCGGAGGGTGACGGCCTGTACGGCTCGCCGCCGTGGCGTTCCTTTTACTCGTGTAAAAGGAACCAAAACACGCTTGGGGCTGCGCCCCAAGACCCCCTAACGCTTAAGCTGCGGCTGGATACGAGCGATGCCAAGGCATCGTCCGTACAGCGCCGCAGATACGCTCTCAAGGTGCCCGCGGCGCATTTTTATGTGGGGTTCAGCAGAAACCAAATTAAAATAAACACCTTATAAGCGTCGTCTAGCCCCAGATCCGGGAGGTCGCAGACCTTCCGGTCGGGGCGTACCGACGCGTCGGGGTCTCGGGGTCCTCCCCGAGTGACTTCTTTTTGGTTCCTTTTCTTCACAGAAAAGGAACCCCTCGCCGGGCAGGCGTGCAAATGAATACCTCTTATAATACTTCGCGACGCCGAAGGCGACCACAAACTATCCCCGCCGGGTAGGCGTACTCACTAAGCCTTGCAAAAGGCCCCGCCCCGCCGTTAGGCGGCCACAAACTCGCCCCAAAAATCTTTTACCACTTTTCATCACAGAAAAGTACCCCCCGCCGGGTAGGCAAGCTCACGCCAAACACTCGCCTTTTTGCAGCCGCGCCCCCCGCAGCCAGTCGGCCGCGGCCATGCGGGGCTTGCCCTCCGGCTGCACGGTGATAAGCCGCAAAGCGCCCTCACCGCAGGCCACCGTCACCGGGTCCAAAGCGATCAGCTCGCCCGGCTTGCCATGGCCTTCGGCCAGGCGGCTCTCGTGGATCTTCAGGGCCTTGCCGCCCGCTGCGCAGTGGCAGCCCGGCCAGGGGTTCATCCCGCGGATCTGATCGTGCAGTTCCTTGGCGCTGCGGGTAAAGTCCAGCTTTCCCATCGCCTTTTCCAGCATCGGGCCATGGAGCAATACGTAACTCTGAACCCAGCGGAAGA
>VOFK01003816.1_pt1 | contig 31281 bp, 43 predicted proteins | sample 5384121 | NCBI WGS metagenome assembly VOFK01 (sample SAMN12384730, study PRJNA508395) | human gut metagenome | isolation source: healthy gut J | host: Homo sapiens | reverse complement strand
GGATTGCTGTCCGACTCATACCTCGATTTCACGCTCTGCACGCTTTCTCTGCCTCAGCCAGTTCTTTTTTTCCTTCTTGACTTTGAACATTCTGATATAGTCCGGATTATCCGTCACAACAGGTATGATCCCAAATGTGAGCCAGAACATGTTATGCCACGTTTTGCCATGTAATATGGATTTTTTGAATATTCTTTTAAATATCTCATTGATATTTTTATTTTCAAAGTTTCACGTTCGAGTTTAAGACGCTCAGCACCACACCACGACGTTCCTGCTCTACTGCCAAAAAGAGTTGTGCTTCTTTCGCCTTTTGCTGGCGGGATAGGGGATCCGCGACTTGACACAAAGCTTGAAGACACGGCTTTTTCTCTTTATTCGTGCTGATCTGCTGATCCATAGCAGATCCAAAGGCTGCTGCGGACGAGCTTTTTTCTCCTCTCGGATCCTAGCTCTTTTCCTCACGGACACGCTGCTCCTCTTCACGGCGTTGACGCTCTTCCATTTGCCTTTGCGTCTTGCAATATGCTTGATCTCTTCTCTTTTCACGGCGTTCACGTTCCTCACGCTCCGCCTTTTCTCTTGCAGCCTGCTCCGCCTGCTGTTTTTGAATAAGTCTCCAATCTTCTGCGTTCAGCTTCCTCATGCTCCAGCCTTATGCGCTCTCTCTTCTTCCTCACGCCGCTGACGCTCCAGTTTCTCCTGCTCGGCACGCTTTCTTTCAGCTTCTGCAGCCGCAAGCTCCTCAGCCCTCTTACGGTCTTCCTCGTCTTTGAGAAACTTGCTTTTCTATCTCAACTATACGTTCAAGCTCTGCCGTAAGGTTTCCTGCCTCTTCGGCAGTCATACCCATATCTGTCTTACTTGCACTACTTTGTTCACCATCGCCAACTATGACATCGTATTTATCAGACGTCTGCTTATCAAAAACGCCTGACAACCTTTGGTGCGAGTGTCTTGCTCTTTATGGTTTTTAAGCTCCTCCGACTTATCTGCCCCATGGGTATAGGGAGCGGAAAAAAGCATATAGTTCATTGCGGTCAGACCATATATATCCTCGATATAAGAATCATCAGGGTCTTTGTGCAGTATCAGAAACGCGTTGACCTCGTAGCCTGCCTTATCGTAGCTTTCGATAAACTACCAAAGGGTAAGACACGCCATAAGGTCCACATTTTTTAGTGATAGCGTTTGTTCTCATAACAGGCGGTCTGATAAAAAGCGTTGCCAAGAGTGGTACAAAGCACTGAACCTTTATAGCCCTCGATAGCCTTTTTGACCCCTTTCAAGCCTCGCCCAAACATCAGTATCCTTGCTGCCGCCGACAAGACTGTCAACAGTTTCTATCTTAAAACTAATGTTGACCTTTCTGCCGTCGCCGCTGTCAGCCACGGTATCATAATTAAAAAAGAATAAGCCTCCCTGCGCCTCTGCGGTCTGGACAAGCTTTTATTGTATCTTATATTTATAAAAAATGTATAGCCTGTCGATAAGGGGTATTTACAAATCTATTTTCATATGTATCAAGAGTTTCCTCTTTATGAATGTTGAGTATCTTTTGACGAGTTATCGTTCCGGTCTTTTGTCGATATCCTGAATAAGATCGGTGTGCTGTCCCAGATGTTTTATGGACTCTACCGTTATCTTCCTTGACATAGCGATAGGCACGATCTCTTCCACTTCTTTAATGGTGTTTCTGGGATTTCTTATTACCGTATCAAGATGTGGCAGAGCTTTTTCTATCTCTGTGAGCCAGGACGAATCTATATTCTTCTTCTCGATTATCTTACGATTAAAAGATACAGTTTTTTTCGCCCGAAAGAAGCAAGGCACGGGCTGCCGCAAAGCTGTTATTGCCGTCAAACGTCTTTACAGCTTTGTCAAAAGCTGCACGCTGTTCGTTGTATTCGCTCATGCCCGTCCCTCCTCTCAAAGTTTATGAGTATAAATTTTAGTACAGTTTTTGCAATCTTTCAAGATATGCTATAGATTCTTTCATAGTGTTTCTGCCAAAAAAGCTTCTGCATATAGGTGCAAAGCTCTTTCAGCTCTTCTCTTAGCATTGCCAAGTTAAGCGACTCAAATTTTCTGAATATCTTTGTGGCAAGCACATAGTCAATGCCGTCAAGTTCCTCTCCACCGCAGGCAACATATACAGGAACAAACAAGGTCATCTGTTTAAGTATACGGTTACCGAAAGCCACTCTCAGCTTTTCAATTACCCACAGGTCAAGCTGCTGGATCTTTTTCAAGACTGTCCTGTGAAACAGGATACATTTGAAAAAGCTTCCTTGAAGAGTGTATCAATATGTTCAAAAGCTTAAATTCATAGGCGGCGTGTCAGGTGCGTCAAAGGCAACTCCCCTTTGCGTCAAGATTGATAGGCTGTGCACGATCGTATACCTTATCTGAGATAGTGAACGTGGAATCGTCGTTGTTGGCAGTACCGATATACCAAATGTTCTGCGGAATACGCAGCTTGCCCTTATCAAGGCGAACAGGGTCGGTACTCCACACGTTAGGAACAAGATCAAGCTCCCACTCGGCAGGATCAGGCATTTCAAGAATCGAGAGCATTTCTGCAAAGTAATATTCTACTCTCGCAATGTTCATCTCATCGAGGAGTATGAAGTTTACATCGTCATTGTATTCAGAAGAATAAATTCTTTTGAGGACTTCTGTTTCATTAAAGTTCTTCGTGAACTCGTTGAAGTAGCCGAAAGCTCAGTTCTGTCACGCCATGACGGCTGAACAGAAGCGATAGTCGTATCTTTCTGCAAGAACTTACCGAAAGAATACGGCAATGATGTTTTACCTGTACCAGAGATACCTTGCAGGATAATGAGCTTTGTTGAAGCCATGCCTGCAATGAAAAAGTCGGATAGTTTTTATGTCATAATAAAGGTGCATTCTTGAGCAGGCAAAGTTTCTGTATGCTTCGCAGATACCGCTAAGGGTGATGTCATTATTGTAAGCAGGCGGCTCGTATGTCTTGTAGAAATTGTCCACCTCGATAAGCTTTGAAAAACGGCAATCTGCTGTCTGAACAACGCCGTCCACAGTGGTTTGAACTTCGCCCTGTGCAGGCATCTGCTCGCCCTCTGCAAGCTTTGTTTCACCCTCTGCAAGAGCGGTGTTATCATATACGCCAAGCTGAGCCACCTTCATTGCCATGATCTCGTCTTTTTCCTTGGTCATGTTGACCACCTGACGCTGTAGGTCGATATTTTCTTCGATAAGATCCTCGTTGCTGACGATAGAGTGTCTGAATCTTATGTACTTTCTCACAGCAAGAACTATCATAAAAATAATAAGCACAAAGATAGCCACAACAACGATAATTGCAAGCACAGAAAGTACCCAGCCCAGCGCACCAAAGTCTGCCAGTAGGTCTTGAATATCCTTATGTAGTTTTTTATATTAAAGATCTGTTTTATGCCGTTCCACAGACCCTTGAAGATCTGCCCAAAGCCTGCAAGCATTGACGACATGAAAACAAAAAACCATTTCAGAAATCCATTCATAATGTATCACCCAAGCAGCAGTTATTTGTCATTTTTTCTCCTGCTGTGCATTTTCCTCTTCCTTTTTCTTCTGCTGTGCAAGGTATTCCTCAACTGCACGTCTTTTTATTTTCTTCCTCATCGCTCTCTGTGATAGCAGGACGCTTTATCTCGATTATGGTTGCGATAAGCTTAAAAAGCTCAAAGAGGAAAAACAGTGCTATCGGCAAAAGTATGCAAATGAAAAAATCCCGTTTTTTTCTGTTCTGAGAAAATCCATTACCTTGCCGAAAACCGCCTATTTTTGCACCATTCCACTGACCGATTATATCACCTGCATAAACAGTGTATGTATCATCTACGTTATTAGCATCGCCTCGTGTGATAAAGCCTACAGAGCCGTTATCATTGAGTACCTCTGCGATACGGTGGGTATTCTTCACCTTTTTGCCGTCAATAAGCGTCCAGAAAGTGATAACGTCGCCCTTTTTCAGAGAATTGATATCGTCTATTTCCTTTGAGATAATAAGGTCGCCTTTTTTTGAAAGTTGGCTTCATTGAGTCAGATTCAACTGTGAGCGGGATATATCCCAGCAGACTTGCCGTACCATTATTCTTATCAGACGAGAACACGAGAATTGTTATAAGCAGTGCAAAGATAAGCACCACCCATGCGATAACATTAAAAACGATCTTCAAAGCTTTTTTTCATAATTCAAAACCTCGGAAACCCGAGGCTTCCTCCCTTCTAATTCTTTAAGTTGTTTCAACGATCTTGAAATTCATACCAAGCTTCATTGTGCCACCGATTATTTTGTCAACACAATCAGGGTCATTTCCCTCAAGCCATATGACTACTGTATACTTGTCTTTCTCACCAGGACCAAGCTTTTTCACGTCGGTCCTTCATGACCTCAGTAGAGGAGGCGAACTCCTTGTCGCAATCGCTTTCCTTACCACTGCCGTCAGACTTTGTTTTACCATAAACAGTTTTCTCGCCATTCACGAAAAGCTCCACTCTGATAGCTTCATCAACACCGTTCGTGACGTTCTCGATAGTCATTTCGCTGTCATAGCTAAGTGTGTCTTTACCGGAATTTATGAGATAGAAAGTATAAGCTATATACCCCTCGCCATTATGGCTGCCGTTTATCTTGTCGATATTATCAGGGAGATCTTCGCCACTGATATTTGTCATATCATAGAGGATATCCGCATTGAGCCTTGAATTGCTCGTGGTATAGTCCAGGAGTTTCCGAAAGAGTAAGCCCCTGATTTATCATATCATACTTACTTATCTTAACTGTAAAGCTACCATACTTGTCGTAAAAATAAGACACCGCATAAGCCGCCGCCACGATAGCGATAAGTATAATGGCAAGTATTTTAAGCAATCTCATCAATACCACATAGCGTTTAGCTTCCTTGGCGGTCCTGCGAAGTGCAAGGGTATCGACTACTCTTGTATTTTTTTATCTATATTTTTACCGTCCAAAACCGTATCACCCGTTTATTACTCATTTCTATTGCGAACGTATCTTTCCGCAATATATTTTCCTGCATTTTCTCCCGAATAGTAAAGGCACTGCATACCGCTGAGCTGTTTCACCTGCTTATCATCAGTAATGCCGTCAGCTATGACCTCAGCATTAAGGTCAAAAAACGAAATTCAGCAGAGAGTTCACGCAGGTATCATACCTGTCGCTCTTACCAAGAACCTGAGCCACTGAGCCGTAAAGCATGATATTATCTACCTTGAACTCAGCGGTCTTAAGCATTTTAAAGCCCTCAGTGCCGAAGCCTGTGAGCAGAAAAATGAAAGCCCTGTCTTCTCATAAGAGCCACGTTATCTGCCACTGTGCTGTCAGCTTCATCAAGCATCAGGCGACAACTCAAAGCAGACACGCTCATACTTCACGCCAAACTTATCGCAATAATCTGCCGCAATTCTCGGAGCTTCCGTCTGCCTTAAAAATCTTGCAGGCATGAACACGCTTGCCCAATCAACGTCAACTTCCCTTTCGTGAAACTTGCCCAAAGCCTGCAAAAGCTGAACAAAAGCAAGCTTTAAAATGCTAACACATCGGTCGGAAAGCTGAGCCACAGGGAGATAATCCGCAGGCATTAGCGTTCCCATAACAGGAGAATTGAGCCTTGTTTGCGACTGCAAAAAGTGACCCTGCCGCTGTCGGTATTTTTTTTATAGGTCTATAGAAAAGCTCCACGGCACGAACGCCGTCAACTGGTAGAATTTTCGCCCAAAGCAAAGCCACTTCCTTTCTGCTCCAATGTATTATTATAGCATATTTTCGACAAAAAACAAAAAGAAAAAATCGGGAGATTTCCCCAAATATGGAAAATTATTTTTTTATACCCATTTACCAAAAAACGCCGAATTTCTTCGGCGTCTTTTTTTTTATTGTTGTGGATTATTCGCCAACCGTTGTTTTTCCGAAATTGACAAAATCTTGATTTGTTTTATTAAGTGCAAATGCAAAATCAATATTCCAATCCTGTGCAGCATTCGCATCATGGCAATACTCACTTTCACCCTCAAGCCATACACGAACAGTAAAATCAGCATGACCATAGTTACCTGCAGTTGTCGAAGAAGGAATTGTTATTCCAATATCAGACTCACCAGAAGTAAGAGCATCTCCAGACTTCACAAGACCTGCAGCAATAGCTGTCTTTTGCTGTTGTGCTACTTACTGCTTTTCCTGTTTCATAATTTGAATCATCAACGCACCAAATTGATGCGGCGCTTCCGTCAGCAGGAATAAATGCAACCCTAACCGCTTTGTACAAATCGCCATCAGTTACTCCAGTTCCCTTAGGATCTGTAATGCTCATCTTGCAATATATTGTGTTGTTTTCTGCTGTTGAGCTATATTTGGAGGTTCTAAGATGAACAGGAACGTCCACATAATAGCCGCTGTTTATCCTTATCAGTAGCAAGATTAGACTTTGTCGTCTTTGCATCTCTCTTGTCAATTTCTGCTTTCTTTGTTGCGGCAACAAACGTACTTGCAGATTTACCTGCGTTTGTTGCATCAGTTGCATCAAAGAAATCTTTGCCATTGACCGTAGATGCAGGCATAAAATGAAATCAACAGTAGAATAATACTCACTTATATCTATTCTCTTTGTCCAGCTTATTTCTGCATCAGTATCTGCTGGCTGTTTTGCTAAATCTGCACCAATTGTGTTTGTGCCCTTAGCAACTTCACCCAGTGAAATTTCAAGTTGCATCACTGGCTGTTGCCGACATCTGAAGTCCTGTTACTTCAACTTCTCTACTCATAGTAAACCAAGCATAAGTAGCAGTAGAAAGCATTACAGCGGAAGTTGTGAGCATTGCAACTGCAGGTATAAGTTTCTTCTTAGCAGAAGTATTCTTCTTTTCATTAGTTTTCATATCTCTTCGTCCTTTTCATAATAATTTGTCGTTTTATCCTGTCCGATACAGAGGGCGCTCGTTATAGCCGATTTGCGGTAACATGACCGCCAAGCACCTTTTGTTTATGTCAATATTATGCTAAATTCGACCCACTTTGTCAATAAGCTACCAGCTTAGTATACATTATATTTATCTTAATACTTATTAATATGACAGACACATTTTTTTGCTATTTTCCGACATGATCATACTATGTAATAACAGCAAAAGCACGAAATAACGTCATTTGTTATTCCGTGCTTTTTAAACCGATTATTCAATAAATTTTTATGTTAAACTTCAAACGTTTTTTGTACATATTAAGTTTATATATGTACACAAAAAAGTTATCATAAGCAAGATTTACAAAATATTAATAATTATTCTGCGCTGTCGAGCATTTTAACAGCCTTCATCATGATAGCACATTCAAGACGCTTCTTCTGTATCTGACATGACAGCTTATGCGCATTGTGGATATCACCTGCGTAAATGTAGTTGTTTGCATTGCAACCGCCACTGCAATAGAACTTTGCCCAGCACTTTTTGCACTCTGGCTTGTTGTAAACGTGTGCGTGAGCAAACATATCTTTCATTTCCTCGTTAAATGTGCCGTCATAGAGATTGCCCATTTTGAACTCGGTGATACCAACGAACTGATGACATGGATAAATATCGCCGTCAGGAGTAACAGAAACATACTCGTTTCCGCTTCCACAGCCCCTAAGTCTCTTTATCGCACAAGGACCCTGATCGAGGTCTATCATAAAGTGGAAGAAGTTTATGAACTTGCCCTCGTCCCTTATCTTCTGTATCTTCTCAGAAAGGATCTCATACTCCTTTTTGAAGATCCTCGGCAGGTCAGCCTCAGTGATAGCATAAGGCTCGCTAGGGTCAGCCATAACAGGCTCAACGGATATCTGGTCGAATCCAAGGTCATAAAGGTGCATTACATCATTTGAGAAGTCAAGATTATACTTTGTGTAAGTGCCTCTTACATACCAATCCTTGTTCTTAGGACGCTTCTCAACAAGCTTCTTGAAGTTAGGGATAATCCTGTCATAGCTACCCGAACCGTCAACACGCACTCTCATTCTGTCATTGACTTCTTTTCTTCCGTCGATAGACAGAACACCGTTGTACATTTCCTTGTTGATGAAATCTATCATCTCGTCAGTGAGGTGTACACCGTTTGTGGTAACAGTAAATCTGAACTTTTTTTATTGTGAGGCTCCTCCTGTGAACGTGCATACTCAACAAGCTTTTTCCACTGTACCGAAATTCAGTGACGGCTCACCGCCGAAGAAGTCCCACCTCAAGAAATTTTCTGTCTCCTGAACGCTCTATAAGAAAATCTATAGCACGCTTGCCTGTTTCATAGTCCATGAGCATTCTTCCCTGACCGAAATCGCCTGTTGAAGCAAAGCAATATTTACATCTCAGGTTACAGTCGTGAGCGATATGCAGACACATTGCCTTGATAGGTGAAGCCACAGCAGACAGGGCATACTTCTCGTAATCGTCCTCGCTGAACAATATCTTGTCATTGTAAAGAGAAACTATCTCCTCATAGCAATCCTCGATATCCTTGCTGTCATACATCTTTGACAGCTTTCTTACAACGTCCTCAGGACATTTCTCCTCAAAAGGCGGCTCAACATTGTCTAACAAATCATATGTCAGATCGTCTATAATATGTACTCCGCCACTGTTCACGTCAAGCAGTGCATTAAAGCCGCCAAGCTTAAACTTGTGTATCATTTAAAAAATCACCTTTCACATTTATATTCATATACAAATTTATACACAAAAAATAAAGGGACATAAAAATGTCCCTTTTAGCAAGGCGTGTGTACGCTCGCACGCCTCAGAAAGATCGGAATATTAAGCTTCTCTCTCGCACTTCTGGTTAGCAACTGTGCATGAAGTCTTGCAAGCTGACTGACATGATGCCTGACACTTGCCGCAGCCACCCTTAGCAGCAGTCTTCTTGAGATTAGCCTTATTGATCGTCTTGATATGTTTCATAGATTTTACCTCCAATAATTGATTTACACTAATTATACCACATATCCCGCTATGTTTTATGAACGAATAGTTAATGCAGTATAAATATTTATCCTTATCAAAAACGGCTGCTTTTAGAATTTACCCCTACAACTCCGCCTACGCCTGCACACACAAGGGTAAGCACAAGCTTTGCAGGCACGGAAAAGCTTTCGGCTGCTTTTTGAAAACAGTGCACTGAGAATGACAATGATAAGAAAAAAATGAACACTCCGCACAGCACACCTGACAGCAGACCGTTTCTTACGTTGCCTTTTTTCCGCAGACATATCCCCTGCATACGCCCCGATACCAAGTGCCGCTGTTGACATCACCGACAGCATAAGATCGGTGGCATCTATCTTAGTGATAACATACGCAAAAAGCAAGCACAGCAACAAATATCGCACCGCACCCCACGCAGGCAGAAATTGCTGTAGATGATAGCACAGAAAGCTTTCTGCCCCAAATAGTCTGTTGTTTTTCATATCCGCACCCCCCGCATACAAAATTCCCTAGAAAAATTATATTCACAGCCACGAATAATAAGAACACAAAAAGGGACGGATAAAACTACCCGTCCCTCAAAAAGCAATATTTACTTTACGTCACCGTCATGAATTGTTTCGTTCTTAGCGATAGCCCACTTTTTAACACGGATCTTACTTCTGTCGCCGCCTGTTTCGATAACAACAGTGTCGTCCTTGATGGAGAACACGATACCAACGATTCCGCCGTTTGTAACGACCTCGTCACCTATCTCAAGGGTTATCTCTCATCTCAGCGTCTTTCTTATCCTGCTTTTTCTGCGGACGGATAATAAAGAAATAGAAGAACACGATTATGAGTACCAGTGGGATAAAAGTCATGGCAAGTGATGCAGGTGAACTCTGCTCAGCTGCCAAAACTGAAATAATTGCTGACAAATTCATCAAAAGACCTCAAATCTAATAATACTATATTAGTATATCAGATATTTGCACAAACTTCAAGCCTTTTAACAAATAATTTTCATTTACAAGAAATTATTTCTTGTTCTTGATATACTCGTCGATAGCAGCGGCAGCCTTTTTGCCTGCGCCCATAGCGAGGATAACAGTAGCAGCGCCTGTAACAGCGTCACCGCCTGCGTAAACGCCTTCCTTCCTTAGTTTTTGACTCGTTCTCGTCAACTATAAGGCAGCCGTGTGCATTTGGTTCAAGACCGGGAGGTGTGCTTCTGTTAAGGGGGTTGGGATATGTACCGAGTGACATGATAGCTGTATCAACGTCAAGAACGAAGTTTGAACCCTCGATAGGGATAGGACGGCTTCTGCCGCTTGCGTCAGGCTCGCCCAGCTCAATTTTGATGCACTCCATGCCTTTTTACATGACCGTTCTAGTCGCCAACTATCTTAACTGGGTTATTAAGAACGAGGAACTCGATGCCCTCTTCCATAGCGTGATGTACTTCTTCCTTTCTTGCAGGAAGCTCGTCCATTGAACGTCTGTATACGATATAAACATGCTCAGCGCCAAGTCTCATTGCGGAACGAGCAGCGTCCATTGCAACGTTACCGCCGCCTACTACAGCTACGTTCTTAGACTTCATGATAGGAGTCTCATAATCGTCCTTGTATGCCTTCATAAGGTTGATTCTTGTAAGGTACTCGTTAGCTGAGTAAACACCGATGAGATCTTCGCCCTCGATACCCATGAATCTTGGAAGACCTGCGCCTGAACCTACGAATACAGCTTCATAGCCCATGCCCATAAGCTCGTCGATAGCAAAGAACTCTGCCGATAACCATGTTTGTCATGATATGTACACCCATGTTTGTCAGATTGTCTATCTCGTGCTGAACGATAGCCTTTGTGAAGTCTGAACTCAGGGATACCATACATCAAAAACGCCGCCTGCTGTATGGAATGCCTCGTAGATAGTTACATCGTAACCAAGCTTAGCAAAGGTCTCCTGCAACGGTAAGGCTTGAAGGACCGCCGCCGACAACAGCTACCTTGTGACCGTTTGGTTCAGCCTTTTCTACGGCAACTGCCTTGTCCATCATATAGTCTGCACAGAATCTCTCAAGTCTGCCTATACCAACAGGCTCACCCTTGATACCTCTTACGCACTTGCCCTCACACTGATGCTCCTGTGGACATACACGTCCGCAAACAGCCGGCAGAGCGTTTGTTGTTTTGATGATAGCATATGCTTCTTCAAACTTGCCCTCTGCTACCTTTGCGATAAACCTCAGGAATCCTAACGCTTACAGGACATCCTGTCATACAAGGCTTTGTGCTTGCAGTTAAAAGACATCTCTGAGCTTCTTCTATAGCCTGCTCAGGGTGTAACCCAAAGTAACTTCCTTTTGAAGTTTTGTTTTTACCTTTTACCTTTTGCCTGCGATAGAGTCTTTGTCAAACTCATATTAGCCATTATCTTACACCTCCAGTAAGTCTGCACAAGTGAGCCTTTTCCTGCTCCTTATAAGTTGAGTTTCTTCTCATAAGCTCGTCGAAATCTACCTTCTGACCGTCAAAGTCAGGGCCGTCAACGCAAGCATACTTGATCTTGCCGTCAACAGTTACACGACATCCGCCGCACATTCCTGTGCCGTCGATCATGATAGGGTTGAGTGAAACGTGTGTCTTGATGTCATAAGGCTTTGTTACCTTGCAAACGAACTTCATCATTGGAACTGGTCCGATAGCGATGACCTCGTCAAACTTAGCACCACCGTCAATAAGTTCCTGAAGCTTGTTTGTAACAAATCCGTGATAGCCGTATGAACCATCGTCTGTACAGATATGAAGATGTGAAGAAGCCTTGCCCCATTTCGTCCTCGAGGATAACGATATCCTTGCTTCTGAAGCCTGCGATAAGATCAACTTCAACGCCCATGCTGTGGAGTTTCTTAGCCTGAGGGTAAGCGATAGTTCACAGCCAACGCCTCCGCCTACTACTGCAACTCTCTTGATACCCTCGTCATACTCTGTAGCAACGCCGAGAGGGACCAACAACGTCATGGATATAGTCGCCCTCATTAAGTCTTGCAAGCTCAGTTGTAGATGCACCTACTACCTGGAAAATAATTGTGATCGTGCCCTTTTCTCTGTCATAGTCAGCGATAGTAAGCGGAACACGCTCGCCCTTCTCATCAACTCTGTAGATGATGAACTGACCAGCCTCAGCCTTAGCGGCAATGTAAGGTGCGTCGATCTCCATAAAACAACAGCGTCATTGAGCTGTCTTCTTGTTACGATTTTGTACACTAAAATCCCTCCCTGAATAATTAGCAAAATAATATTGTTTTAGGCAAATAATACAAAAACATTTTCTATTATCGCCTTACAGCATATAACATTATACTATATTTTAAAAAGAAATTTCAATAGTTTTTTTGTTTACTTCCATAAATTTTATAATAATATATCACAATTTGTTTACATTTAACATACCATAATTTATATATCGCATATCATTTTACAGATGTATCAAGTTTATCAAAAAGCAAGTTCGATAAACTCCTGCTCCTGAACACCTCTATCACTGCCACCAAACAAGCTTGCATAGCCGTATACCGCCGCTCCTGCGTAGTTATAACTAACTACACAGCGTCATTTTATCTGCTCCAAGCCGATAATGCCGATATTTTCAGAAAATTCACTCTCGCTGTCTATCTTATATACTCCCAGACCTGCCACCAGCATAACATCAGTTGTGCAGATATCAGCCCACTGCTGTAGGGTATCCTCATAAGGCTTGACAGAATTTTCATAACCGAAAGTATATCTGCGGACAGATATAGTCTATATACCCTCCTCCTCGCTGCACCACTTTTCACGTCAGCGTACATATACCTCATAGTTATTTTTCCATATTTCCCTGAGGCGAAACTCAACCAGAATATCGCTTATCCACTGCTTTTACCGCACTGTATATCTCCCCCACCATAAGGGAGATATTGTTCAGCCGCCACTGAGAAGGTCGTCAAAACTCCGTCTGGGCAGAAAAAGCACTGTGCGTCAAAGTCCTCAGCCGTTGTGGGATAAAAATAATCGTCAAAATGTATACCGTCAATATCAATTTTCTGCAAACTCCGCCGCACCCTCTGCGATAAGCTGTCTTTTTACCCTCATCATAAGCAGGGTCGAGCCACAAATGGCTGTCGCCCTCAACCTGTTCTAAGTAGCCGTCGCCCTCGTCATACCACTTTTTTCAGAAGAAAGCTATCGTCATAATTCTGAAAACACTCCCATTCTCACACCTGAGAGGATTTATCCATGCGAAAAGAAAGCCCCTTATCATGTGTGCGGTCTGTATCATTATATCAAGCGGGTCGAAGTCACTCTGCTCCCCCTGCCACGCCTGTTATATATCTTGATGCAGGATAAAGTTCCGAATCATATATAGCGTCCCCGAAGGTCTGACGTGAACATACAGCGTATTACAACCTATGCTCAAAGCATTTTCACACGCCTGAAAAAGTTCTCACAGAAACTCCTCGGCACTTTTCCCGGTGAGCATATCAGCAAGGTCAATATAGGATATCCATATAGCTTTCTGCACAGTATAATTAAGCTTGTGTGACGTTTCCGCATCGGTGTAGTTTTTCTCTCCGCACAGGTATCACCGATGCTTTTCCATAGTCACAAGCCTGTCCCTCTGGGAATTTACCTCACCTCCCGCAAGAGCAAGGGGTCAAAGAACAAATAAGTAAAGTAAGAATTTTTTTCAAGAATATCAGTCCTCCGAATCAGTATCATTGAATTATACTATTCTTATTGGAACAAATATTCTGCTTTTATACAGCCCCGACGTACCCGCCTTTTTTGCCTTATCATAAAAAAAGAACGGACAACCCTGCCCGTTCTTTGATAAACATATTTGCAGACTATGGAAGAAGTCTGTTGATATCTCTTGGGAACAGTGATGTTTCCCTAATGTTGTTCTTGTTAAGAAGCTTCATGAGAAGTCTTTCAAGACCGATACCAAGTCCACCGTGAGGTGGAAGGCCATACTTGTGAGCCTCAAGATAGTTCTTGAAGTCAGCAGGGGTCAAGTCCCTGAGCCTTCATCTTCTCTACCTGCTCGTTATAATCGTGTATTCTCTGACCGCCCGAAGTAATTTCAAGTCCTCTGAACAACAGATGGAACTTGTATGCTTCTCTTGGGTCTTCCCTAGAGTTCATTGCATAGAACGGAGGCTTCGATGATGGGAAGTGTGTAACAAAGATAAAAGTCTGAATCGTACTTTTCCTTGGCATACTTGCCGAGGTTTACCTCGTCCTCCGGATCAAGATCGAACTTCTTGCCGCTGCCCTCGCCGCCTCTCAGCAGCTCGATAGCGTCAGCGAACTTTGATAGACGGAACTTCCTTTATCTCAGGAACGTCAGCCTCAAGTATCTTCAACTCGTTCTGATAGTTCTCCTTGATATACTCGAAAATGGACTTGAGCATTGCGATCTCCATTTTCATAACGTCATACATACTGTCGATATAGCCCATTTCAAAATCAAGACCGATATACTCGTTGATATGACGTGAAGTAGCGTGCTTTTCAGCTCTGTAAACAGGAGCTATCTCATAAACTCTGTCAAAGAATGCCACAGCCATTTGCTTATAGAACTGCGGTGACTGGTTAAGGAACGCAGACTTGCCGAAAATAGTCAAGGCGGAAGATGTTAGCACCGCCCTCAGCACCCTGAGCAACTATCTTTGGCGAGTGTATCTCAGTGAAGTTGTTTGCCTGCATGAACTTGTGCATACCCCTGAACAAGACCCTCCTGGAGCTTGAATATAGCTCTCATAAGGGTTTCTCAGTGATGCGGCACGGTTGTCAAGATTTACTTCTATTGTGCAGTTAAGTCTGCCCTGTGATATTTTTAAAGGAAGCTCAGCGGCGTTCGTTGAGATAAGCTTGATAGAATCAAGTTCTATTTCAAGACCATTGAAATCCTTTAGGGTTTTCCTTGACGATACCCTTTACGTTTACAAAGAAGCCCTCTCTCAGACCCTCGATAGAATCCTTGCAGTTGTCGGCAGAGTAAACTGTCTGTATAACATCTCTTGAGGTTCTTACAACGATAAACGCAATGCTTCCCATGTTCTTTATTCTATGAACACAGCCTGAAAACTCAACTTCCTTGCCCATGTTAGCCTTAGCGTCAGCAAGCATAAACTCTTTCTTGACGTCAGCCGTATCTATCATAAGCATTTTGCCGTCATTTTCAGGAACATACTTATCAGCATTCTCATACTTTGTGAGCTTTGAAGTATCTATAACGTTGTCCTTAACGTCCTCTTTTCTTCTCTGCGTCAGAAGCAGCGCTTGCAGCAGCAGCTTTCAGCTTGCTTTCAAGAATTTCCTTGATTATCTTAGGTGTTGCAACGCCCTTGAGAGCCTTTTGTACACTGACCCATGATAAAAATAGCCGAATACCTTTGTTTCACCGTTCTTATACTGCTCTACCTGTGCGGCATTTGCAGCGAGTATCTCGTCAACGCCTGCCTCAACCTTTGCAGTATCTACAGTGATTATCATACCCTTGCTCTTTGCAATGTCCATAGGCTTGCCGCCCTCTTCTACCATTGCTCTGAACACGGTCTTAGCGTCGTTCTTTGATGCCTTCTCTGTATCAGCCATTTCAACAAGCTCTGCAAACTCCTCAGGTGTGAAGCTGATATTGTTTATATCTATCTCGCCCAGATTTACTCTTCTCATAAACTCGCCGAGAATGAACACAGCCACGCTCTTAGGATTGTTATATCTCTTAAGTGCATTCTCAAAAGAAATCTGAGATTATCTTTGTTTGGATAAGCGTTTTTGCGTCTATCTCAGAAATACCGTATTCCTCAGTGTATCTCTTGAATCTGCTGCTTGGCATTTCAGGCAGCTTAGCCTTTTATCTCATCAAGCTGAGCGTCTGTAAGGTTTACCTGAAGAATATCAGGCTCTGGGAAATAACGATAATCGTTAGCGTTTTCCTTTGTACGCATTGAAGTTGTCTTATCTCTGTTTGCGTTGTAACGTCTTGTTTCCTGAACGACCTTTTTTGCCAGCTTCAAGAAGAAGCGCCTGTCTTTTTCCTCATACTTGATAGCTCTGCCAACAGACTTGATAGAGTTGATGTTCTTTATCTCCGCACGAGTACCGAACTCAGTAGCGTCTGGACGCATAAGAGATATTAACGTCGCATCTCAGTGAGCCTTGCTCCATTTTACAGTCGCAAACGCCTGCATACTGCAAAAGCAGAGATATCTGCTCAACGAAAGCCATAGCTTCTTCTGCTGACGCTATATCAGGCTCAGTAACTATCTCGATAAGCGGGATACCGCATCTGTTATAGTCAGCCATTGAGATTCCGTTGAAAGCGTCATGAACGAGCTTACCGGCGTCTTCCTCAAGGTGTATATGGTTTATTCTGATGTTCTTCTTCTGACCGTTCACCTCGATAGGCACATATCCAGGACCTACGATAGGTCTGTAAAGCTGTGATATCTGATATGCCTTTGGCAGGTCAGGATAGAAGTAGTTCTTTCTGTCGAATACTGAAAACTTGTTGATACCGCAGTTGAGCGCATATCCTGCCTTTACAGCATACTCTACAGCCTGCTGATTGATGATAGGCAGAGTGCCAGGCATACCTGTACATACAGGGCAGCATCTTGTATTTGGCGCACCTCCGAACTCAGCGGGAGCAGTTACAAAAGATCTTAGTTTTGGTAAGCAGCTCGGCGTGGATCTCAAGGCCGATGACCGTTCTCCATTTTTCCATTTGTCTTACCTCCCTTAAAGCTTTGGCGCAACAGGCTTGAAGCCCTTTTTTCGTATGCGTCGGCAGTCTTGATGATAGTTGCCTCGTCGAACTTTCTGCCTATAACAGACATACCGATAGGCATACCCTTGCTGTCATAGCCGCAAGGAGTTGATATTGCAGGCAGACCTGCGATATTTTACTGTAACTGTGCATATATCAGCCTGATACATCTGAACAGGGTCGGAAGTCATCTCAGGGCTGTATGCAACAGCAGGGGAGTTGTCGGCGTAAGAATAACGTCGCACTTCTCGAATATATCGTTGTATTCTTTTCTTATAAGCTGTCTGAGAGCCATTGCCTTCCTGTGTAGTAAGCGTCATAATATCCGCTTGACAGGCAGTAGTTTCCAAGAAGTATCCTTCTCTTTACTTCCTCGCCGAAGCCCTCTGAACGTGACTTGATTATAAGCTCCTCATAGCTGTCGGCTGTGAGCGTTCTGTGACCATACTTGATACCGTCATATCTCTTTGACAGGTTTGAAGCAGCCTCAGCACAGGCAAGAAGATAATAACAAGGAACAGCATACTTAAGCGACGGCATAGAACACTCGATAAGCTCAGCACCCATTGCCTTATATTCCTCAGCAGCCTTTAAAACGGCAGCCTTTACCTCATCATTGATGCCCTCTGCATAGAACTCCTTAGGGAGTGCTATCTTCATGCCCTTCATTGACTCACCTATCTTTGCAGTGAAGTCAGGCACTTCAAGCTTTGAGCTTGTGCCGTCATGGAAGTCATAGCCGCATATCTCGTTAAGGAGTATAGCACAGTCATGAGCGTCAAGACCGATAGAGCCTATCTGGTCAAGAGATGAAGCGAAAGCCACAAGACCAAATCTTGAAACTCTGCTGTATGTTGGCTTGATACCTGTTACGCCGCAGAAAGCAGCAGGCTGTCTAATAGATCCGCCTGTATCAGTACCAAGAGCAACAGGTGCAAGTCCCGCAGCGACAGCCGCAGCAGATCCGCCTGATGAGCCTCCAGGTACACGGTCAAGATCATAAGGATTCTTTGTCTTTGCAAAAGCGGAGGTCTGTGTAGAGCCTCCCATTGCGAACTCGTCCATGGAAGTCTTGCCGAGCATTACGATATTCTCAGCGTCGAGCTTTTCCATAACGGTCGCATTATAAGGCGGAACGAAGTTTTCAAGCATTTTTGATGCACAGGTGGTCTTTACGCCCTCTGTACAAATGTTGTCCTTACTGCCACAGGTATACCTGTGAGAGCCTTTGCTTCGCCCTTATCGATAACGCCCTGAGCCTTTTTAGCCTGCTCCAGAGCCTTTTCCTCAGTAACAGTGATAAAGCTCTTTACCTTATCGTCATATTTCTTTATTCTCTCAAAATATGTCTGTGCAAGCTCTTTAGCGGAAATTTCCTTACTGTCAAGAGCCTTACGCATATCACGGATTTTCATTGAAGAAACGTCCAAATTTCACACTACCTTCCTGTTAAATTTACTCTACGACCTTAGGCACTACAAAGCAGTTGTTTGTATTCACTGCATTTGAAAGGACCTTTGAAGTAGGCATAGATTCGATGACCTCGTCTTTTCTCAGATCGTTGAGGTAAACATCATGATTGTCCTTGAGATCGTCATAGGTAATGTCGATTTCCTTTACGGTATCCATAAGATCAATAATATCCGTCATCTGCTCGGCTGTGGCTGCAAGCTCTTTATCGGAATATTCCAGCTTGCTAAGCTCTGCCAGATACTTGACCATGTTCAAATCCATATATAATCCCTGACCTTTTCTTAATATTAAGGCAACGCCTTGGGTGCAAAAAATACACCAATTCAATTTAATATTATACTACATCTCATACTATTTTGCAAGCAAAAAAATCACATAAATTCCGATTTTTTTAATATTTGCTCACCAAACGCCCTGAAAACAGCAAGACCCACAGAGAAATTCCTGTGGATCTAAGCACCATTACTTATTATTCTTTGTATATTTATCGAAAATATCAGTGAAATCAAATGTTGCGAAATAGTCAGCAGGAGTTTCGGCACGTCTTATCATATCGAATGAGCCGTCCTCATGAAGAAGTATCTCTGCTGAACGGAGCTTGCCGTTGTAATTGTAGCCCATCGAGAAACCGTGTGCGCCTGTATCGTGGATAACAATTATATCGCCTGTGTCTATCTCAGGCAACATTCTGTCGATCGCAAACTTATCGTTGTTCTCGCAAAGACCGCCAGTTACGTCATACTTTTGTGGTCGCACGGAGCGTTCTCCCATTGCCAAGCACTGTAATGTGATGATATGAACCGTACATAGCAGGACGCATAAGGTTGCAGGCACAAGCATCAAGACCAACATACTCCTTATAAGTATGCTTGTGATGTGTGCAGGTAGCAACGAGATGACCGAACGGAGCAAGCATATATCTGCCAAGCTCTGTGAAGATAGCAACGTCCCCAAGACCAGCAGGAACCATTATATCCTCAAATGCCTTGCGAACGCCCCCTCGCCGATAGCTAAGATATCGTTCTGTGGCTTGTCAGGCTCATATGCTATGCCAACACCGCCTGAAAGGTTTACGAACTTGATGTCTGCACCCGTCTTTTTCATGAAGCTCAACAGCAAGCTCAAAAAGTATTCTTGCAAGCTTTGGATAATAAGCGTTTGAAACAGTGTTTGAAGCAAGGAAAGCGTGAAGTCCGAAATGCTTTGCGCCTTTCTGCTGAAGTATCTTGAAGCCCTCAAAAAGCTGCTCTCTTGTGAAGCCGAACTTAGCCTCACCAGGGTTGTCCATTATCTGAGTTTCTATCTCGAAATGTCCGCCCGGATTGAAACGGCAGCAGATAGTTTCAGGAATACCGCAAAGGTCGTCAAGATAATCTATGTGTGTGAAATCGTCAAGGTTGATATAAGCGCCAAGCTCTCTTGCCTTGAGAAAATCCGCCTTTTTGAGTTACGTTTGAAGAAAACATGATGTCGCTTCCGCTGAATCCGCAGCAGTCGCTCATCATAAGCTCAGTAAGAGAAGAACAGTCAACGCCGCAGCCCTCTTCCCTTGAGTATTTTCAAAATGAATGGGTTAGGGGGTAGCCTTTACAGCGAAAAATACTCTTTGAAGCCTTTATTCCAGCTAAATGCCTTGTAAAGATCTCTGGCTCTCTGTCTGATACCCTTTTCGTCGTAGATATGAAAAAGGTGTAGGATACTCGCTTGATTATCTCCTCGGCCTTTTTCCTTGGTTATAATGGTGTTTTCATTATATATCAATCCTTCTGCAAATAATATATTTTATAAAAAAATACATATTTATCATACCATTTTAATACGGATTAGTCAAGTGAAATATCTGATTTTAAGAAATAAAATACACTTTTATTGTCATTTTTTCAATACAGCCACACCACTGTCACACCATTTTAGTAAAAAAGCACAAAGCACACAGCCGTAAAAGCCGTGTGCTTTGCATATAAAAGCCTGCTTTTATGAAGCCTGATCAAACTGGCTGTTTATAAAGCTCGGCATAAAATCCACCCTTTGCCATAAGAGTTTCATGGTTTCCGCTTTCGATAACGTCGCCGTCACGCATAACAAGTATCAGGTCTGCGTTTTTGATAGTCGAGAGCCTGTGTGCGATAACAAAGCTCGTTCTGCCCTTTGTAAGCTTATCCATTGCCCTTTGGATAAGAAGCTCCGTTCTCGTATCGACAGAAGATGTTGCTTCATCAAGTATGAGCATAGGCGCATTCTGGAGCATTGCCCTTGCAATAGTGAGAAGCTGTTTCTGTCCTGCGGATATTGCCACGCTTTCAGAAAGCACTGTATCAAAGCCCTCAGGGGCGTATGAACGAACTTATCCAGACCGCAGGCTTTGCACACTCTTTCAAAAAGGGACTCATCGCTTATGCCCTCCATGTTGTAAACAAGGTTTTCTCTCACAGTGCCCTCAAAAAGCCATGTGTCCTGCAAAACCATGCTGAACATATTGTGGACAGTTTCACGGCTGAGCTTGTGATATAGGCGTGCCGTCTATGGAGATACTTCCGCTGTTTATCTCGAAAAATCTCATAAGCAGATTTACCATTGTGGTCTTGCCTGCACCGGTCGGTCCAACGATAGCCACCTTCTGACCTGCCTTTACCTCTGCGGAAAAGTTCTTTATTATCACCTTGTCAGGAGTATCAGGATAGCTGAAACGAACATTTTCAAAAGCTTACATTGCCCTTTACCTCAGGCATTTCACTGCTCTTGTCGCTCTCGTCTGAAAGCTCTTCGCTTTCGATAAAAGTCAAATATTCTCTGAGCTGAGGCGGAAGCTGTCTGCATATTTGTCATGCCCTGAGCTATCTGACCAAGAGGTGATGTGAAAAGTCTTACATAAAGAATGAACGATATTATTACGCCGAATGTGATAGTGCCGTTAAGGGCGAGCATTGAGCCGAAAACGCATACTGCAACGTATGCAAGATTTCCGATAACGTTCATAAGCGGCTGCATGATACCTGACAGAAAACTGTGACTTCCAGTTTGCGTTGTATACAGCTTCGTTAAGTCCGGCGAAATGTTTCTTTACATTATCTGCTCCACGGGATATCCTTACTACCTCGTGACCTGAATACATCTCCTCAACATAGCCGTTAAGCTTACCAAGGCTTTCCTGTCTGTCGAGGAAAAACTTCTGTGATTTTGACATTATGAAAACTATCAGGGAAAAGCCCAAAGAATGTGATGAACAGTGAGATGAGCGCAAGTCGCCATTCTGTAACGAACATCATTATAAGACAGCCCACAAACTGTGCCGCCGCACTGATTATGGTCGGAAGACTGTTTGTAAGACCCTGTTGTAAAGTTGATACATCATTTGTGATACGGCTGAGTATATCGCCCTGTGAATGTGAGTTGAAATACTTCTGTGGAACGCAGTTTATCTTTCTTGAAAGGTCGCTTCTCATTCTGTATGACATTTTCAGGGTGACTGTCGCCATTATATACTGCTGAATGAATGTGAACAGTGAGCTTAAAAATATATATCGCTCAAGGAATATTCCTACCCTTGCCACCGCTTTAAGGTCAATGCCTGTCATAAGTCCGTCTGCTATAAGGTCGGTTATCTCGCCCACCTTGTCAGGTCCTATGATAGTCAGCACCGCACCAAGCGCCGCAAGAACCAATGCCACGGCAACGATACCTACACTGCCTTTCATATACTCTATTATTTTTTTTTCATAGCGGACGCCATTTCGCCCTTACTAGACTTCTCGTATTTTCTCATTGTTGCAGTCCCCCCTTTCTATGCAAGTTCTGCCGCACTTAGCTGTGAAAGTGCTATCTCTTTGTATACGTCGCAGTTTTTTATAAGCTCCTCATGAGTACCCATGCCCACGGCTTCGCCACGGTCAAGAACTATTATCTTGTCTGCATGACGGATAGTGCTTATTCTCTGTGCAACGATTATCTTTGTTGTGTCCTTAAGTTTCTCGTTAAGACCCTCTCTGAGCTTTGCGTCTGTCTTGTAATCAAGGGCTGAGAAAGAATCATCAAATACAAGTATCTCAGGCTTTCTTGAAAGCGCTCTTGCAATAGACAAACGCTGCTTCTGTCCGCCTGAAACGTTTCTGCCCATTTGAGATATCATATGCTCTGTGCCGTCAGGAAGCTTATCCACAAACTCCTCCGCCTGAGAAAGCTCGATAGCGTTTTTTAAGCTCCTCGTCAGTTTCAGGAGCGGCACTCTCGCCGAAAAATACGTTTTCTCTTATACTGCCTGCAAAAAGCACAGCCTGTTGCGTGACATATCCAAGCTTGTCATAAAGGGTGTCGAACTTATAGTTTTTTACGTTTACGCCGTCCACAAGGACTTCGCCGTCTGTTGCGTCATAAAAATCTTGGTATAAGGCTTATAAGCGTTGTCTTGCCGCTTCCTGTCGCACCGATTATGGCAAGGGTCTGACCCTTTTGTTTATCTTAAAAGCTTATGTTGCTCAGCTCGTCCTCAGAGGCATGAGGATATCTGAATGAAACATTTTTGAACTCAACAGTGCCCTGCTCTCTTCCCTCGCTGACGCTTTCCTCTTTTATGTTCACGTCACGCTCAAGCACTTCGTTGATACGCTCTGCTGATACCTGAGCCGCAGGGAGCATCATGAATATCATAACGAGCATCATAAATGACATTACCACATATGTGGCATATGTGCTGAAAACAACGACGTTGCTGAAAAAGCGTTATCCTGTCCTGAACGGCCGTCAGGGGCTATCTGCTGGATAAGCACTGCACCAAGCCAGTAGATAGCAAGGGTCAGACCATTCATTCCGATATTCATAACTGGCATCATAAGTGCGAACATTCTCTGGTTTTTTAAGCTGTGTGTTCATCATCTCCTTGCTTGGAACATCGAACTTGTCGTTCTGATATTTCTCAGCATTGAAAGCATGGACAACGTTTATGCCTGTGAGATTTTCTCTTGCCACACGGTTTATTTTATCAGTTAGCTTCTGAACGATACGCCGGAATCTCGGTATGCAGGTCGCCATAACTGCAAGAACGAATACGCATATCACCACAACGAACGCCGCAGTCACCGCTGAAAGCTCCCAGCTCTTGCCAAGTATCTTTATAACAGCCCACACTGCCATGATAGGAGATTTTATTATCATCTGAAGTCCCATTGACACTATCATCTGTATCTGTGTGATGTCGTTTGTTGTCCTTGTTATAAGGCTCGGTATGGAAAAAGTCCTGCATCTCCTCGCTGCCCATATCCATAACGTGGTTAAAAAGCTTTTCTCTTACAGTGTAGCTGAAGCCTGAGGCAGTCTTTGCGGAAAGATAGCCGCAGCCGATAGCAAGAGCGGCACTTGCAAGGGTGCAGCCCAGCATTTTAAGTCCGACGTTCAGGATATCGGAAGTTTCACTGCCTGCCGTGTTGAGCATCATGGTCAGGTCTGTCATATAGTCAGGCAGTGTCAGGTCAAAATACACCTGTCCCAGCACAAGGATCGTACAGAGAACAGCCATAAGCACCTCACGCTTGCCCATCTTTTTAAGCAGTTTTATCATAGTTGTTACCTCCTTCTACAAACATTCTTTAAGAATGCTGTCTATATTGTCGCTAACGATATGCAGGCATTTTTTTGAAATGTGCCATGTCATCGTCCGAAAAGCCAGCGATAAGCTTTTTGTGCAAACTTTTTCTGCAGCTCTCTGCCCTCTTTTATATCAGGCTGAGTCTTTTTCTGTGCAGACCAGACGGCATTTTCTTCTGTCGCCCTTTACCGCCTGCCTTTCAACAAAGCCTGCTTCCACAAGCTTTTCTACATGGAAAGACACAAGCGCCGCCTTGATATTCCTGTATCTGCACACATCGCCCGCTGTGTTGAACTCAGGATTGTTCGCAAGGAACATGAGCACGTCAAGGGCAGTCTTTGGCATATCGAGCTTTTTACAAAGGGGCTGCATGACTTTTTTCATATGCTTCTGCAAGCTTCTTTGAATGATCAAACATATGCGTTGCTGTTGTCATATTATCGTTCATTGTCAAACCTCCAATATTAGATATTTCAATTTTGAACAATCTAATATTAACACTTTTTTGAAAGCTATTCAATGAACGTTTTTGTAAATTCAGCTTCACAATGTCATTTTTGTAACAATGCAACAAAAAATCAAATATATGGACTATAATATTTGTACAGCAATAAAACCGCCCTCTCCGCTATTGCAATAAAGGGAGAAATGTGTTATAATAACGATGTATGGCAGAGTATTCGCTCTGCTTCACCTTTTTAAGAAAGGAAAGTGGTGCAAAATGGATATTGTAAAAGGCGATATTCTTGTAATGAAGAAAAAGTCACCCCCTGCGGCAGTAACAGAATGATAGTTCTGCGCTCAGGCATGGATTTTGCTGCGCTGCGAGGGGCTGCGGACGAGAGTTCATGATAGTACGCAGCAAAGCCGAAAAGAACGTAAAAAACTATTATCAGAGAGGCTGAGTCATAGCTATTCTCGCAATTTATGATATATAACAAATGTATGATATGAAATAAAAATGACAGGAGAATATAACTATGTTTGAAAAACTCAAAGCACTCGAAGATAAATTCAATGAAATAAACGAAAAAGCTCATGCAGCCTGAAACTGTAAACAACACTTCACTGTATACGAGCCTTATGAAAGAATACAGCAAGACACTTACGCCGATAGTTGAAAAGTTCGGCGAATACAAAAGGCAAAGGCTGCCAATGACGAAGCCATCGAGCTTCTTGACGCAGGCGGAATGGATAAGGACTTCAAGGAAATGGTGCAGATGCAGCTTGAGGAGTCCAAGGAAGATATGGCTAAGCTTGAAGAAGAGCTTAAGCTTCTCCTGCTACCGAAAGACCCAACGATGAGCGCAACGTTATCATAGAGATAAGAGGCGGAGCAGGCGGTGAGGAAGCTGCGCTGTTTGCAGGCTCTCTTTATAGAATGTATTCAATGTATGCCGCTTCAAAGGGCTGGACTATAGAAGTCATGAACGCCAACGAAACAGAGCTTGGTGGCTATAAGGAAATAACCTTCAGCGTTTCAGGCGAGGGAGCATATTCAAGACTGAAATACGAAAGCGGAGTACACAGAGTTCAGCGTGTACCTGAAACTGAGTCACAGGGGCAGAGTTCACACGTCTACTGTTACAGTTGCCGTCCTCCCTGAGGCTGATGAGGTGGAGCTTGACCTTAACGAAGAAAAAGATCTGAAAATAGACGTGTTCCGTTCATCAGGAGCAGGCGGACAGCACATCAACAAGACATCTTCCGCTATCAGAATAACTCACCTGCCTACAGGTATGGTAGTTGAGTGTCAGGACGAGCGTTCACAGTTCAAGAACAAGGAAAAGGCTCTGAAAGTTCTCCGTTCAAGACTTCTTGATCAGAAAGTTCAGGCACAGAACAAGGAGATCGCAGACAACAGACGTTCACAGGTGGGAACAGGCGACCGTTCCGAAAGAATAAGAACTTACAACTATCCTGAGGGAAGAATTTCCGACCACAGAATCGGTCTTACTATCTACAGACTTGAACAGGTGCTTAACGGCGCACTTGATGAAATAATCGACGCACTTGCAACAGCCGATCAGGCTGCCAAGCTTGCAAGTCAGGAAGAAGAATAAAAAATGTTTGACACAAAAATACTTGGCACTGACGAGGACAGCATAGCATATGCCGCAAAGCTGCTCTCACAGGGTGAAGTCGTTGGTATGCCGACGGAAACTGTATATGGTCTTGCGGCGAACGCTTTTGATGAAGCGGCTGTAAGAAAAATATTCGCCGCAAAGGGCAGACCTGCCGACAATCCTCTAATAGTGCATATATCTGACATTTCTCAGCTTGAGGGACTTGTGGATAAGATACCGCCCCTTGCTGTAAAGTGCGCAGAAAAATTTTGGGCAGGACCTCTCACCATGATAATGCCAAAGTCTGAAAAAAATACCAATGGTAACGAGCGGAGGACTTGACACAGTGGGCATAAGAATGCCGTCACATAAAGGTGGCAAAAGCGCTTATCTCAGCCTGTGGCTTCCCCGGTCGCCGCACCGTCGGCAAACCTTTCAGGAAGCCCGTCGCCTGCCACAACAGCACAGCACGTCCTTAACGATATGCACGGCAGGATACCTGCCATAATAGACGGCGGAGCTTGCGGAGTGGTGTTGAATCAACTGTTATAAGCTTTGAAGGCGAGGACGGAATAAGACTTCTCAGACCGATTTATCTCAGCCGAGGATCTTATGGAGATCACCCCGAACGTTCTTATCGACAAGGGCGTTTTGGAAAAGCTGGGTGAGAATGTAAAAGTCCGCTCCCCCTGGTATGAAATACAAGCACTATGCCCCAAAGGCTGATGTGACTATCATTGACAACAGTCTTGAGGCTTTCAGAGAATATGTGAGAAAACTCACGCTGACAATGACACCACTCTTATGGTGTTCACGGACAGCGATTGCGAGGCTGATATACCCCATTACTGCTATGGCGCAAATGACGAGAACAAAGTGAAAGAGCTTTGGATCGCCTCAGAGAACGGATCATTAAAAAGAAAGGTCATGCAAAGAAAGTCCTAACAAAGACGGCGGGGCTTGCAGTGTATAACCTTACTTTAAGAGCCGCAGGTTTCAGGTGGTGAAACCCTGTGAAAAACAGTAGTAGGGGCTTAACAGGTCAAAAGCGCGGCAGGTGCAAAAGACAACTATTTTCGGACGCTGGCTTTGAGAGAATAAACTTGCGATATAGTCGCAAGAGAAGTCACAAACGCCGATAGCGAATGCTGTAAAGAGCTTGCAAAGCTTTTTCCCAAGCAGGACGAGAACTATTCTCTTTGACAGACAGAAGCTCGGGGGAGCGTTTTTCAGATAAGAATGTTTCAAAATGCTCAATGATACCATATACCCTTTATAAACAAGCTTATTGACGAAAAGATGTGCCGCACCGGGCAGGTTTCATTATATTTGACGCACCGACCTTTTTGAAGCAGGTGCGGATAAGCTTCGGCAGTGCCATCGTGTTGCTGTGGCAGACTTTGGCATAGCGCCTCTGAAAGTGATAACCAAAAGCGACGGCATTTCGGCGCAGCTTGCAGTGTTTCTCAGCATACTATGGAGTCGCTGCCTCACAGCGATTTCGTCAGGCTGGAGAACGGCCTCTGCCTGAATGACACATTCAAAAGACCACAGAGGTCATAGAAACAAATAAAAGGAGATATAATGGCGCTAATGGAAAACAGCAGGCGTAGAAAAAGCACATAAAAAGGTCATTCTGTACTATAGCAAGCCATACTACTGCTGTGCCAAAGTAAGAAGCCGGCTCGCTATCTTTTAATCACTGTGAGCAGATAATCAACGTAGCGCAAAAAGCGATATTACCCTGAACTCTTTTCATATCCCACAGATTATGAGGAGTATGTAATAAGATACAGCACCGCGCACGCGCGACCCTCGTGCTTGCAGGTTCTCTGGCCATAAAGTGGAAAGCGGCTAATAAGCGACGTTGTTTCATCAGTGGCGTTGTGAGGTGTCTTATGCAGCTACATGAGTGACGCATTACGATTGGATAAAATAATCGCCTTGACGATCAGCGCGTGACAACACGGCACGACAGAAAGCCTCGACCTCAGAACTTACATCTCAATATGGCATTGGCATACTATCTCCAGCTATTCCTATGGAAAAGCATGACGGCTCTGCCCAGAGCTGACAGCGTTAAGCATATCACCGCGGAATGAATCTTTGTTGACAGTTGGATAGAAAACTAACTAATTGACCACGACAATTTCAAAGTCAAAGCGACACAAATCGACGAAAACACCAGACTTCAAACTATCGCGCAAGATACGCAAAGCCTATGAAAATTAAGGAATACCCAGCAGTCATGGGGATATTATAGAAAAAAAGTTAAAAAAACCATGCGCAGCAGGCGAACAGTATCCAACGCAAAGTTTCAAAGAATACATTAAAAGGAGAACTACAATGGATAACAAGAAAAAAGTGAAAAAGTCTGAGGCGAAAAAGCTGCAGAAAAGCTTCTGGATAAGAATGGTGGGACTTCGCCTTAGCGTGAAGAAAAAATCAAAAAGGCAGACAAGTTTGCGAGGGCTAGAAAAGCTTTCGAACACCGCAAAAGACAGAGCGTGCGTGAGGTTGTTATCGAAGCAGTGGTTCGCTGAAAGGCTTCAAGCCTTTATGAAAAAGGGCGTTAAAGTATGATGCCGGCGTACAAGTTCTATTTTGTAAACAGAGGAAAGGCTATCATACTTACAGTTATGGCATTTGGTCTTTGAAAAAAAAAGGCATCAGACTCTGCTGCCTCATAGTCGACCTCTTCAACCAATGTCTTGACCTTCCAAGCAGAACCACTTTTTATAAGGAGCTTTGGCTCTTGCCCGCATACTCATTACGGCGTATAAAAAATATCAGTGACAATCAAAGTTCTAAATGTCACTCATGGCGTTGTTATAAAGGCTGGGCTGACGGCGAAAGCGTTGGTAAATATCGGCGAGGACAAGGATCACCCCTGTTTCGCGTAACTGATATCCTGCCGCACCCTTGCAGACGCCTCAGATGAAAAGACCCGCCCACAGCCATCGGGCGAGGAGCTTAATCTGCTCATGGACTCCAGAACCATTCAGAGACGACGCTGTTTCAAACAAGGTAAACTCAACATAATGGCTATCAAACGAAAATACGGCATCGTAGAGGACGATTTCAAGTTCCCGCAGAGCTTGAACTACATTCAAGGCAGACGCTTGGCACGAAGAAGCATGGTAGCCCTAATGGTCGTATACAGAGCTTGTGCATACACAGCTTAAAATATCTCAAACGCAAAGACCCTAAAAAAGACCTGCATGAATTACAGACAAAAAAAGAAGCGACGACAACACAGGACTCTAACAGCCCACATATCTAAGATACTTCATTGCTGACCTTGCAAAGCGTATACACGGACTGAGGGCAGAAACGTTATCTCTCCCGAGTGCCTTTCAGCGACGCAAATGCGGTATGGCTATGAATCTAACATTCCTTGTGGAGCCGTTCGAGATAAGAAACCATCGCTAGATAAATTGCTGGCGTTAAGCGCTACAAAGTCTAGCAGGCGCAAGAGGCAAGCTGTACCTCCTGATGCTTCAAGAGTTTGTGGGTGAGTAGAAAGCTCTTTGACAACACAATATTGCAGCCTAAGGTGACAGGCGAGCTTTTTTTTTGGCAAGGCGTCGATGGCGGCGGAGGAGGAACTATCGACGTTAATTTTAATTTGAGATAACTCGAAGATAGACAATTTATATGGCAGCAAGTGCTTTCCTCAGTTTTCTGCTGACTAATTTGATATCAGTTAATCCGCTTTCCTACCAAGTGGATCTTTTGTCCCCATTGCGACAATTTTTCCATCCAAGCAGTGCTACTAATCATCAAAGGGAGAACGCCATGAAAATTTACATAGATACTTTGTGAACAAACGTTACGACGCTTATCATGCTGGAAGAAGAAGGCAGGGATATGCCACGTCAAGTCCGCTGCGCCGCTGACAGCTTGCCTCGGTGGGAGGGACTTTCTGTCGCTTTTGTTGCGCTTTTGTAGATGGGCAGAGTGATATTTTACCGCAAAGTTCTTATTGTGGTGATAAAGCTTCTGTCAGTGCGGAGCACTAAGCAGTGCTTATAGCCTTTATGTGCTGTTTCCTCACCCTGGATGGTGAGCGACCGGCGGGCGGTCGCCAACGCTTCGCCTACCAGTCTGGCGTGTTAAAGTGTAGGTGAATTGCAACATGGCTGATCCGGCGCTCCTGCCGATGGTTTTCCTAAATGAAATTACTGACGGGGACGCCGCCCTGGGGACTTCTGGGACCACGCCTGATGATCAACGACGCCCTCTGGGGACCCTGGTTCGCTGCCTCCCCCTGGCTGCCTGCCCTTTCCAGCCTTGGGGCAATGTTAAAAAGAACTGAAAAACCGTTCTTCAGCAGGCTTCACGGATTTCGCTTCCTCCAATAGGCCTCCTGGCATCGCGCTGCTAACCTGCCGCTCCGACCTTTTCAGGGCAACCTCGAAGCTGTCGCCTGAAGAACTCGCCAGGACGGACGAGGGCTGCCAAGCATGCCTCCAAGTACCCTTTACCGCTTTTATGGATTCAATGTCAATTCCACCTCCCAGCGCGCCTGTAGCTTCTGCTGGAAGTAGCGCAAACTCCTTTATTCCAGAATGCGGAAAGCCTTCCAGTTCTCGGCAATTCCAGACGGCCTTTTCCTGCTTCGCGGCCAGTAAGCGATAAGTCCCACGGATAGTGACCTGGTGCATCCTGACGGGAGGAAGCGGCGGGTTTTGACCCGAGAACCCCGAGTGAATTCTGTGATCGCGTCCCTGGCCCGGAACATGGTCAAGCGAAGCCGGCGGGGGCCCTTCCCTTGAACATGTCTGACTTTGGTGAAATGGGGTGCCAGCCTGTGGCGCGGTTATTGACGAGAGCTCCATCATTGCGTCGTTTGATGAACTTCCTCCGACATGGGTGTGATCGCGCCCAGGGAGGCCATCATCTTCAGCCTTGTGACGCGGCCAGGGGGTCGGTGCATACGGGCCGCCCCGGCTACTTCCGATCCAGTCGGACGTGCTGGCGGTGCCGGGCACATCCCACGACGCGGGAGCTGACCAAACCGCGGTGCGGGGATCCGGTCAGCAACATGAAGCGAGCTAAGTGCCAGCCGAGTTCATTCCGTTTCACGCCGTTGGTGTCCGAGAAGGAGTTTCGGCGCATCCAGCTGACAGAACGCCCCCTCAGATTTAATGATTTGGGAGGCCTGAAGGAACAGAAGCCGACGGTAAAGTAACCAGAGTCTGATGGTCATTACGAAATGTCATTTCCGGAGTGTAGTGGATGAGTTCCGTTTAATGATGCCTGATTTAGAAAACCTGCCGTCCCCAGCCAGTTTCAATTGAGCAGCCGCCGCGTTCCAAAGCCTGGCCTGAATATTATCCCCAGGTACCAGTCCTCAAGTGGGTAGC
>VOFK01002721.1_pt1 | contig 31284 bp, 47 predicted proteins | sample 5384121 | NCBI WGS metagenome assembly VOFK01 (sample SAMN12384730, study PRJNA508395) | human gut metagenome | isolation source: healthy gut J | host: Homo sapiens | reverse complement strand
TTCATGCTTTGCTACGCGAACCTGCATCCAGTGGAGTCATGAAAGGGAGTAAGAGTTCATCAGCAATCTGTTTTTCAGTTTTGCCGAGCCGCTGTGACTTCTTCCAACGCGAGCAAGAAAGTCGCGCGCCGCCATCGGCAATTGAGGTTATCACGGAACCCCATGGTTAGCGCCAAGAGCGCCGTTTGACGCCACTTCAGGTACATCAGAATATCTTCTCTACGAGGTGCACCAAGCAACCCTCCTCTTCTCTAATTTTGTTGATGACCTTATCGGCTTATTGATGATCTCTGTCATGATTGGCAGGTATCTCAACAGTCGGCTTATATACAAGGATTTGATCGATGCTGAAGTGATGCAACTTTCCATTTCAATGTCGGCGAATGATACTCCAAACAAGAACAGGCGGCACTTGAACTCCAACTGTTCAATATGAGCATCAATTTCTCCGGTATTTTAAAATTCGGAAACAAATCGCTCAGTCGTTGAAACAGTTCGGAACAAGGGATTTCTGTTCCGGCGTGCATCTTATAACCGAATAGCGTCATTCCTTCATGTCTTCCACGAGACTTGCTGAGGTTTTCTGCCCCAAAGAATACACTGAGCGGCGAATGCGTGAAAGAACAGTTCCCTTTCTGTTGCCAAGAAATCTCGCGCCGGAGTCCGCGATTTTATCGTCGATTGTAATTGATCCACTTGCCCCTTTTCAAGGAAGGCGTGCCCCAAAGGTTGGGAATGCCTGTTGAGAGTTCGTCAATGGCTCCTCTTTTCCGGACACAAAAGCGAAAGTAATATCGTTCTCTTCTCGATTTAATGGAGCGCGGTTGGGCGCGCTAATGCGACCTCTTGAGGGGGGAGGCCCGCCTTCTCGCCATAAAGAATCCAACAGATCCGGGAAGTCCAATTTGGTCCATCTTGAAAACCAGCACGCATCAGGGAAACGCTTTCAAATGATGACTCAAAAACGGTCTTGAAATCCGCTCTCAAGTCTGGAACTACCTGGCGAAATGACCTCCTTTCGAAAAAATGGAGAGAGGGAAATGTGTCTCTCTCTTTCTCCATAAAGACCCTTTTTTCTGCGGAAGCCAAAAAAAAAGAGCCTTGTTAGGGGCTCTTCCTTTTAACTAAGATATCCTTTACATCGTATCCCATTTTTCCAAACAATCAAAAGATTTCATCGCATGATTCTTCATCGCCATTTCTGCTTTCTCATCTTTCAAGATGCCGATTTGGTTCAGCATTGCAGATATCAAGCATATTTGTGATACTGAAATCTTGCCTTTGCAATTTTTCTTGTAATGTCCATAATGGTTCTCCTTTCAAATTAGGTCTCTTCCATAAAGGACATTGCTAAACGCAAATATATAATTATACTCTTAGCTATTGTTTCTCAGATAGCGAATGAGAATCCAAATCAACCACAGACCTCCGGTGCAACAAGTAAGTATCACATCCAAAATTAGGCCGGCAGTCCCGCGCTTTTTTCCACCATTTCTACTCATCGGTCTCCTCTTATTTTTATTCGCATGACTGAGAAAGCAGCAAATTTTACAGCGCCATGTTTCACAGTGTCGATTGCGTTGGATAAAAAGTATTCTTCGTGCGCTCTCTTTGGGTCAAGCCGATGCTGCTCAAGTTTGTCAAACTTTTGTTGGCTCGCGTCAATAACCTCTTGCGTTATGCACCTTTGACCACAGTCCCCAGGGAAACAACTTTTTTTCTTTGCTTTGGGCTCTGTCTTAATAACTTGTGACTCAAAACAGTTTCGATATCTCGGGTCAACGTCTGCGTAGGACCGTTTTAACAAGTGTGGCTTTCAGTCCATCCTTCCAAAATTTCACAGCTTGTGAGTAGGACACTGCGTATCCTTTAGAATACAAGGTGGCATCGGACACAAAGTTTTTTGCGTTCACTCTATCGTTCTCAGCAGTCACAGGCTGCATCGGCAGCAGGTCTGACAGGGTAGTATGCTGCGGCAGCGGCTGTAATGATAGTGCCAAATTACCGCCACCGGCATTGACAGGATCTTCTTTTTTTCCCCATATCAATTCCACTCCTTTCGGAAAAATAAAAAAGGTGCGCCCCGAACGAAGAGACGCACCCTGCAAAGCATCTCTCATTGCTGCGACACAATCCTCTTACCACCCACTATGGGTATAACGAGTTAAGAGAGAAACACTTTGTTGCCAAGTAATTCTCCCATAGTGAAGCGGATAAGAAGATTTAATTGTGTCGCAAGCTTAGTATATCACACTCGCGCACGAAAAGGAAGTCAGAGTTTTTTGAGGAAAATTAGGCTTTGGCCAAAAACCCACTTTTTCTCGTCACTTATATATATTTTTTACATTTTTTCTTCACACTAATTAAAGAAAAAAGTGGGAAAGTGGGCAGAAAAACCCGCAAAGCCTTGTGTACCAACGGTTTCAGCACGCCCACTTTTCAAATAAAACCGGGCAAAAACCCACTTTTTTTGGCCAGAACCGTCTCTACAAGTCTCTCAACTCGCCCAAATATATCAAGTTTCTGAAAGAAAGTGGGCAGAAGCCCGTTTTTTCAAAATAAAGTGGCCACAATTTTTTGCGCATGAAAGAGCCCCGAATCTATCTTAGATTAGACAGAACCGGGGCAAATTCACGCGGTTTGGAGAGGCTACCTCCATACTCGTCCGGACCGTTTGTCGATTAGAACGACACGACCTTCGATCTCGAAGTCCGCCAAGTCACACACATCCTTGATAGACCTGAGCAACTTCTTAAAGCGAAGCTCCTCGATTTCAAGGTTCATCATGGCCTGGTAGGCTGTCGGATCTGAGTAGCCCTCCGAGTTTTTCGGTCGCTCATTGGTCACCTCTTTCTTTTTATCCCATTTTTCAAGATCACAGCCGATCTCTTTCAGCTTGTAGGTACAGAGCCAGACATCATCGCCCTGTTCCATCTCATAACGACGGATCAAAGCCTCGATGCCGCGGGAGAAGTTGTCATAAATTTTTTAAGCCTCTTATTGCCGAAGCCGAGCTGTTCACGCAGCTCCCACAGAACCAGCGTCGATCTCTCGGATATGCTTTCCGATCGTACTCTGCGAGCTGTCGCTGTATCTCCATGTCCATAGCCTTTTCTCGGCAGCGGGACATTACGGCTCCGAACACTCTTTTTCCGGCTTTCTTTACTTTCATGAACGGGAGATCCTCCCATGATCCAGTTTTCTTTTTGCGAAAGAACATCGGAACTCCGAAGAAAAGAGAAAGAGAAGTACCATCCCTCTCCAAAATAACAACCGGCAAAGATGCCAGCACCATCAATACCGCATAGATCTTGTTGCGGATCAGTTCGCGCACATAATCATTTACTCCTTATCAGTACGATGTTGACGGAATGAACCAGATATGTAGTTCCGTCAATTTTTACCTGAATCTGATCGCCGTCATCATAGTCTTTCCAGCTCTCAATTTTCCCGCTGACGACGGAGCCATCGGGAAGAACCAGAATAGCGTTGTCATAGCTGAATGTCGTGTCGATGACCTGCCTGTTGCAGCGGGTCATGAACATCAACATCATGGCGACAACGAGGAGGATCTCCGCAAAGCATACAAAAGCGCTCTCTTAGCTCATCTTACTTATCCTCCCCAACAGTATAGACTGAGGCTTGTCATAACCGTACAGAGTCGCATGACTCATCCGGTGTATCCATCTCCAACACAGTCATGATGGCATAGTTTGCGAGATCAAGCAGCGTATCACGAATGGACTCATCCGTAACTTGCTGCTGGTCGCGGTCATTGCAGGAAAAGGCGGGACAGGGTCTTGAAGCGGGAGAACTTATCCCCCAAACGGATACGAGACATAGCGAGACCTTCCTCGACGAAAGTGGTATGAAAGCTGTCGCCATAGTCGTGGTTTTTGCGTGCGTAGAGCTCGTTCAGCCCATCGCAGATTTCCTTATGTCTCAGAACTTTTTCGTTCATTGTGCTCCTCCTTAGTCTTTCATAGGGGATAGGCCAAGTCGTGTCCGGTAGTCATTGTGAGAAATCAGACCGCTGGCTCTCATGTTGCGGAGTGTCTCCTCATCCGGCCACGGGAAGACCGAAACAGAAACACCGCCATCAGGCGAAATATAAATGGACACAGAGCGGTCACGAGCCGCCATTGCTTCATCAATGATTGAGTGGATTTTTTTCTCATCCATTTTCACAAGCTCCTTTCAAATATCATTTACTCTGCGATGCAGACTATGTTCGGCGTCAAAACCATCAGGATAGCGGGCGCGGGAGCTTATCAATGTTCATCTGGAAGATCGTCTCCAGATCATAGCCGATAGCTTCTGCGCTGATGGCCAGATACCATGCGACATCGCCAAGTTCTTTTGCCATGTGTTCGCTATCGAAAGCGTGGCCCTGGTAAAGATGCTTTTTGAGAATATCAATGCACTCTCCGGCTTCGCCATTCAGACCCATCAGGCCGTTGAGAATACGAGGATACTCCTTAGACATTCCGGATGCGGTCCGAAGTGCTTCTTTCTGGTACTCATTAGGTGTCATAGTATCTACACTCCTGAAAAAATATAAAAAGAGAAGAGCCTGTGTTTCCACAAGCCCTTCCCTCTGGGTAGAGATTAGAATTTCAGCTTTTCGTTGATCTTCGCGATTTGCTTCTCAGCCTTTTTCTGAATCTCGGTGTTCCCGGCCGCGATTGCCAGGTCAAGGATTTCCTGCCAGTCTACTAACTGGTCAAGCAGCATACCCTTGTACTGGTTATCTGTCATACCCACAGAATCACCACCATCCAGAAGGTGAGAATCGTTGCGTTCAGCCATAGCCTAACAACCTCCTTCCATAATAGGCGATGTACTTTTTGCGCATGATTTCTTTTTTATGATTGTATCATAACAGCCGGAGTGGTGTCAAACGGCAGTGCCGGTAATCAGCGCAGAATAAGGCAGACTTTCAATCCGGTCGCAAAGTGTATGCCATTCATCGAGCTTGTGATGCCGACGGGATTTGTAGATATTGGCCAGAACCTCATAGTTCAGCATGACCGTCCGTTTCTGATTGTAGGAACTTGGGAGAAGCTGGATCATCTGCCACCAATCCTGCTTATCCTTGGTTTCAAGGTAGCTTTTGCGATAGCGTTTAGCATCTCAATCGTGCATCTAAGAATATCAAGAGGCGTCATCCATACCTTGTGTGGCGAAGTGATATCTTCATCGACGGTTGCACTCTCAATCCAGTCACGGTGATAGGGTTCGCAATTCAGATGCTCATAGCTGAAGTCGTCCAGTGTGAATTCCTTATCCGCGATTTTGTGCATCGTAGAGCAGGAGTTGGCGACCGTACCGACCTTATAAGTATCAAACTCTTTCCACCAGTATAGCGGCGCAGTGATGTCGAGATAGACAGTAATCATCCGCATGAACTTACGGTGATCCGTACCAGCGTTGCGAAGGGTCATCATGAGTTGCTTATCGTTAGGGCCAATGCAGAAATTTTGCTGGCATTCTCCGCAACATTTTCTTCTTTCCCATAAGGACATTCTGGCCACTATCGCTTTTTTCCCCACGAGTTCTTGGGGTTCCTCATGCCACGAATGGCGTGCTCCCAGCCAAGAACTTCGGCGTTTTTCAATCTTCAACATTTGCTTCTCCTTTCCTTAACGCCTCATTGTGCTTTACAAGTGCACAGAGAGTGGCGTTCTCCTCATCGCAGAACTTGATAGAAACAGGGTCAACACGGCGAACACCATCTTTGAATTCAACAATGCCATAGACCTGCCCAATCACCAGCAGGGTGTCCACCACGAAGCAGACTGGTGCCAACAACATTACTCCACTGCTCCCAAAGATGAAAATATCCGAGTTCACCTTTGACTTCACAAAGGCGTGTTGAGAACTCAACCATTTTAAGCCGGGTCATTACAAACCTTCTTTCTGTTGGCCGCGAAGAACCTCAATGCAGTCGCAGTCAACCGTAGCAGCTTCGACATTCATAGCAGAGAGCATCATCTGAAGTTCGTCTACGAGATACTTCTCGCTCTTACCAAGGCCGCCGCTTGCGAGAAGACGGATATAGTTCGTCACTGTGATGGGAACAGGAATTTTTCTTACCCATCTGAGCAGCGAGCAACTGAATGTAATTGGCCATCGGATAGGTAGCCACAACGATGGTGGCACCGGTCTTTTTTTCAGACATTTCAATGAGCATAGTTGTTTTGCCGCTTTGCCGTTCGCCGATATAAATGGTGCTCATTTGGAAGTCTCCTTTCTCGTTCTTGCCAAGACCTTCTTTGCCTGAGAAGTGGAGCCAAAGACTCGCTTCGTAACGGCAGCACAGAACCCGGCATAGGGATCATTGTCATCACCCTCGCCGCAAGAAACGATAGTCTTTGTTCCGTCGAGCCATAACACGATCGTTTTAGGACCACTGAAAATGACCTGCTTTACGCCGAGTGATGCCCTGGGGGCTCCGAAAGTGAAGTTGAGGAAAGCCTTAGCAAGGCCGCCGGAATAATCGCATCGTTGCGCTTCGGTGTCAAAGAGCGAAGGTTTTACATTTTCTTTCTTGAACCAGAAGAGGCCGTATTTGCTTGCGTGGTTTTTTAAGGCCGGCAAACTCCACTCCGACCCGATCATCTGTAAACTTTTTAATGATGCCGAGTTTCCCGGTGTATTTACCACCGTACTCGTCACCGGATTTAATGCTGACTATTGTATCAATGGGGATCATATTTTTCTCCTTTCAAATATCAGTGGTTACTTTTTGTCGATCCTGTTAGCTTTCCGCTCCTCGTACTCAGCCTGCTCGATGCGAACCATGCCGTCTTCGGACCATCTTTGAAATATCCATTCAGATCAACGACCTCGCCATTGGGAAGAATAAGCTGGAGATAGCCGACGGTATCGAAGTCGCCATTTTTCTCATCGGTCAGAAAACTCTTCGACGATGATCTTGAACTTCTTGTCCGCCGGGAAGTACGGAAGCATGATCGGATACATCTTGTCGATAAGGCGAGTACCGAAGCCGTTTCTGAACGGAATATCAGGGCTTTCCTTGTTGATGAGCTGAACACGGTTGACATCCGAGTAAGTGACCGTACCGTCCTCGGCGACATCCTTAAACAGGCTGCTCGTGCGCTTGCACTGGAAGTGCTGGATAGGATCGTTCTCGCCAAACTCGACCTTAGTCCAAATATCAGGATCGTCCTCAATGGGGGTAAGGCATTTGCCGTCGATGAGGCGGTTCAGGATGCTCTTGGTGATCTGAATGCTCATACCGGAGTGGCCGTCTTTTTCAGGCTGCGAAGAATGGCACGCAGCGCGCTGTTGGTAACACTTGACGCCATAATCCCACTCATCGGAATCCTCACAGGCTTCCTTTTTCTTTCTGAATTGCTAAGCGGACCTCGGATGTTTCCCCAGTCCGGTTCGGCGGTAAACGGAATATTGAAGCCGGTCACAGCTCGGTCGTCGATGAACTCGTCAGCGAAGATCTTCCTCGTGTCCAGTACCGAAGAATAAGATGGTGTCTGGCAGATTTTCATTGACGGCATCGAGCTTCAAGTTGTGCTCTTCGCACCACTTCACAGCCGCATTCAGCGGTTCACCGGCGCGGTTCGTCCAGAGAATGATGTTGGCGCCTTTTTTCTGCTCGTTGAGACAATACTGGAGAACCTCATCATTGGTTTTACCGATTTCTGGCCATTTGTTCTCGACCAAAGCGCGATGCCGTCGAAGTCGACAGCGATGATTTTATTGCGGGTCTTGGTGTTGTCCATGATTTCTTCCTTTTCCTGTGTCAAACAATTCGGCAGCTTCTAATTCAAACTGCGATTGTAAAAATTCCATTGTGGTTTATTCTCCTTTTTCATGTCATGCAGCTTTCGGCATCGGCGCAGTAGACCACCCAACAAAGCGACCCTCATTGAAGTTCTTCTTCTCCTTGAGTGCCTTGCTGATCGCCAGATCCAATGCCGGAAAAGCTCTTTAGATGGAAGTAATAAAGGTCACTGAATGGCGTCGTCAGACGGTCGATTCGTCCGGAAGCCTGAACCATGACCTTGTAGGAATAGTTCTGCGAGTAGAAGATGATCGTATCAGTGGTAATGCAGTTCCAGCCCTCGCAGCCTGCCGTGTACTGCACGAGATAGACCCATTTGTCGCCAGTCGGGATCTCTTGATGCTTGTGACCGTTCCATTCAGCGACTTCAGTTCCCATCGGGGTAACCAAGATTTTTGAGAATATCAAGCTCGTAGTCGAAATTGTAGAAGATGATGACCTTTAGGGTGATCCTCCATAATCTCCAGTACAGCTACGCTGCGGGACTCGTCCGAATTTACCACGCGGCGCCAGTTCATACAAAGCTCAGAAGCCGTTTCAATAGGGCGATCTTCCCAGGGGTTCCAGCGGTTTCGAGAAATATCTTTGTAGAGCGGAATGTTGTAGGAAACGGGCACATCCTGATGATGCGATGTGGTGTGCCGCTCGAACTCCATCGTCACAAGAATACGATTGCGCAGACGGATCAGCCGTCCGGTGTTGAGGTATCGGTCGACCTTTGGATATTTCGACCTCCAGTCATAAATCACATGCTGGTCAATGAAGTCGGTCTTGTTTCGGTAGAATCCATTCGCGATAAAGACGGGGATGTAATCCTGCCAGGTATCCCCCGGGGTAGCGGAGAGCAAGATCCATTTATTCACCTTGGCGATTTTCAGGAATGCTTTTGTCCAAGCCCCGTAACCGACGACACGCTGCTCGTCAAATATAAAGAAACTGTTTTTCACATCTTTGTACTTTCCGATGTTGTTCCACGAGTCGATGACGACCTTGTTCTTGTAGTAATTGCAGTCCTCGTGAGTGGAGAGCAGGAATGGAGCTAACTCATCCTCCCATTCACAGGTATCCCGTTGCGCGCCGTGGTGATAATGTAAATATCAAGCGGATTTTTCATCGGCGCATCAGGAATATCGAGATTTCCGCCTTGCTGAAGATAGTAATAGGCGAGAGCAGTTCTGGATTTGCCGGAACCGGACACGCCGCATAGAATGCAACCGTTCTTCATTTTTTCAAGGGCGCTGCGCTGATGATCGTACAGACTGATACTCATGACTTAGCCATCCCGATTAACGCTTCAATATCTGAAAGAGTCAGCTCAAGGTCACTCCAGTCATAGTCCTCATATCCGTCCTCTCCAAGATCTCTTGTCGGAGATACCATTACGGTTGCCGCATAAGCTTCAGGGCAATTCAGCGGATACTCAACACTGATTTCGGTGTGAACAGCATCAGGATAGAGGCCTTCGAGCCATTCTTTTGGCGCGATAAAGTAGAGAGTTATCGTCTCGTACTCATCACTTTTGTATTGGTCTTCAAGAATGACTTTTTTCGTGTCAAAATCTTTAATGGTCATCGCTTTCACGTTCCTCTCGCAAAATATCCATCATTTGACTGACAACTCGACGAGTATGCCAAACATCGCTAAAATACATGGGCGTAAACCAGTAGTTCTCCAAAGAGTCACCATTTCTGATCGGATCGGTAAGAGAATTGCCGACCTTGACGAACCCGGCAACGCCGAGGAGCGACAACTGAATGTAGCACATGAGCGCGACTGTCTCCTCGATGTCCTGAGCCGAGAAGAGAATATGGTTCTGGAAGTTCAAAGCCGGCCTTTTCAAGGTCGTTTCGTGCTACATTGGCAGCAGCTATCAAAGTCGCACCACCTCCGCAGCAATCATCGTGAACGGTGATAAAGCCGCTTTTTCGACCTGTTCCGCAACATTACCAAATGACAGGGCTAATTCCTTCAACATTTCAAGTTGTATTCATTCTTGGGATCATGGCATTAGTTTCGTTCTTACTGATTGACAGATTATATAAGCAGAGGGGGAATAAACATGGTTCGCATTGTAAAAAACAGAATTTTATAAATTGAAAAGGTAGCATATCCTTTGGGCGGGTGTTGCGCTCATGCTCCTATCCGTCTTGCTGACCTTGTTTACCTCTATGGCGAATGATGGTTCCGTTTGGGATTTCGCCTATCTTACAGAACAACAGGTCATCAAAAACAATATGTCCATGATTTTTCCGATGTGTATCAGCCTAATTGCTGGATATATGATTTCTCGTGAGCAGACGGATGACACATTGAAAAATAAATTCTGACTGTGCCGATCTCTTTTAAGAAACTGCTGACCGGGAAATTGATTGTGTGCGGCGTATTGTCTATTATTTTCGGGCTGATATGCAGCCTGTTTACAATCATAGCAGAAATGATTGTGGGATTTCCCGGCTTTGAAATTTCCTTAGCACTAAAAAGCAACCTTGCAGATTACCGCGGTTAATTTCTTTTTATATCTTGCGGTTCTGCCGATTATCGCTCTTACTTGTCGGAGGGCGGGCAGCTTTTTAGTCGGTGTAATCATTGCTTTTGTCTATGGATATGGAGGATGTTTGCCGCAGGAAATATGACATTAGCAAACCTTTATCCGATTACCGCAAGTCTCGGAATGGTAGGATACCGTAGCTATGATACCGCAGTCAACTGGAATATCGGAACCTGTTCTTGCAGTCTTGTGCTTGCTGTTGTTATTTCTGCCATCTTGATTTTGTGCATGAAAGAGCGAGAAGCAACCCAAACAAAGAAAAAAGGCCAAAAAGGTAGCACCAAAGAAAGGCTGGTGATGATTTTATGAAGAAAATAGTTTTAGCATTGGCATTTGTCCTTTTGGGAAGTTTTATGCTCTCTGGCTGTTCAAAAGATGAAATTCTCGATCATTATAATAATATCGTTCAGTCAGCTGGAGCCATAGAGCTTACAGGAAAGTTATCTTTGGAAGGAACAAAAGAAAAAGGGATTGATGACTATACGGGAACTTATACGGCCGACTATGAGAATTTTTCAGATATAGAGTATTTGTTTGGGGGAACTTCTATAAAGAGAGAAGCCGGTAAGGAGTTGTCTATTGATTGCACTTTGGAGGTTACGGAGGGAACTGCAAAAGTATTTTGGATTTCTGGATCTGATGAAGCAGTCACTTTGATTGAAACAACCGGAACTTATAGTGACACAATTACACTTCCTGATGGTGGAAATTATATCGGCATTGAGTGTGAGGACTTTACTGGAAACATTGAATTGAATATTGAATAACATTCTGCCGGACGACGGCAAAAGAAAAAAGCCGTCGTACAGCAGACACATTTCCACGCGCCTATGAAGCGGCGGCTTTGAGAAGATCAGAGCCGCCGTTTCTTTTCGTCTATCCCAATCTAACGACGACCTAACACCGTGTAAATCCACGGCGGCACATAGGAGGATTGCCGCCGTGTCTATTTTTGCCTTTTTTCACAGTCCCCATGACCTGCACCAGCTAAAAAAGCCTGTTTCCAGCAGCGGAGCAATGCGGTCAGAAGTATGCACTATACCATGTAACTAAACAGCAAAATAGATTTCATTACGCTCGTATGGCTTTATGCCGTCCGGGCGCTTTTTTGTCCCTATGGAGCCGGAACATCGGGTCAGCATGGCCCGAACTTTATCCTCGGTGCCGCTCCCCACCACCCCATTCAGATTTACCAAAAAGTCTGAATGGAGGAAAGACAGATGGAAGTTACCATCAATTATAACGGACAAGCTGTGGCCGTGGAGGTTACGCTGGAAGTCTATGAATTTCTTGACCGGGCCGATCATAAAACGGAGAACCTGTTCCATGAACAGCGGCGGCATTGGGATGGCCGGGAGTTTGACGAGTACATCATTACCACCGAGGGTGTAGGAGTCTACGGCGAAACGCCGGAGGAATACCTTTGCCGCAAGGAAACACTGCATGAGCTGATGGCTGTTCTGGACACCTGTACCGAGGCCCAGCGCCGCCGGTTCCTGCTCTATGCGCTTGACGGGCTGAGCCTTGCAGAGATCGGTGTGCTGTGCGGCTGCTCCAAAGTGGCTGTGTATCAAAGTGTGGAGGCGGTCAGAAAAAAATTTATAAATTTCTTTGGGAACAGGCTTAACAAATGACCTGTTTTCTGGCTACCAAGTGAAAGGGATCATTTCCCTTATCTCAGCGAGGGGCGGACAGCGGACGAGCTGCCCGCCTCTCCAATTTTCAGGAGGTAAGCCTATGAAAACAATCAATCTGCGGTGGATGTATCCCCACTACCGGCATGACGAGTTTGTGGATGTTACGGACGAGGTATGGGCAGCGATGTATCAGGCCCAGCGGGAGATGGAGAACTATGAGCGTCGGAAAGTCTACCACCGCGCCTACTACTCTCTGGACGCATACAGCTGGCTGGAAAATTACGCACTGGAACACAGCAGATCGTCGGAAGATATTTTGCTGGAACGAGAAGAAATGACCACCCGCCTGCACCTGATTGCAGCTCTGCCTGCGGCTCTGGCTCATGCCACTCCGACACAGGCCCGCCGTGTTCACGCCTACTACATTGCCGGTATCAAGCAGCCGGAAATCGCCCGGAGAGAGGGTATCCATAGCAGTAAGGTCAGCGTTGCCATCCACCGGGGGCTGCGGAATATGCGCCGCTGCTATGATGACCTTTTTCAAACAGAGTGAGGGCGTGCCTATGCAGACCATCAATCTCAAACAATATTATCCATTTTGCAAAGAGGACATTTTTGTGGAGGTGTCCGATGAGATCGTCGAAGCGTTTCTTCTGGACAAGAGAGCCGAGGCCGCCAGAGATCGCAAGATGTTCCGGTATAAGGCGTTTTATTCCCTCGATTGTAACGATGGAATCGAAAATGCCGCCATCGGCTGGGCGCAGCCATCGCCGGAGGATCATCTGATAGAAAAAGAAGAATTAGCCGAATACGAAGAACTGATACGGCGATTGTACGAAGCCATTTCCTCCCTGCCGCCTATGCAGGCTCGCCGTGTCCACGCCCGCTATATGCTGGGTATGAAAGTGAAAGATATTGCCGCAATGGAGGGTATCACACCATCACAGGCGGGAAAATCCATCCATGCCGCACTGCGGAGGCTGCGCCGGTACTTTGCGCGTCAGAAATGGACGGTCAATCTATGAGCGTTTTCAAAGAAAAGAGGTGCATGACATGAACGAAAATACAGCCCAAACCCAAAAAGAAGAACGGGAGGAAGTCCTGAAGGAGATCCGACAGCTTGAAAACCGCAAGAAGATTTTGGAGAACAAGCAACGGAACGAAGAACGCAGGGTTCGCACCCGCCGCCTGATTGAGCGCGGAGCCATTTTGGAGGGTATTTTTCCGCTGGCCTCCAACCTTTCCGGCGCAGAGGTCAAAACATTTCTGATTGCCCTGTCCCATCTTCCGGGGGCTGCGGAATTGACTGCAAACCTGCCAAAATCCGGGGACACGCCATAAGTCCCTTGTTTACAAGGGCGCACTTATACACCGTTGCCGGTGCTGTGCGCCCTGCCGGGGGCGTTGCGTACTTCGTCCGCGATGGGAAGCTACGCTCCCCAAACCCCTTGTGCGCTCTGCGCAGCCAGACACCCACTTTGCATTTGTCCGGCTCCACGGAGCCTGAAATATCCCCGCCGAAAGGAGGTGCCACCCATAGATTTTTGCCATATTCCCGTCAGTATCATCAAGCGCAGCGCGGGCCGTTCTGCCGTTGCCGCAGCTGCTTACCGCAGCGGAACCAAGCTGACAAATGAATGGGATGGAATGACCCACGACTACACCCGGAAAGGCGGCATTGTCCATGCGGAGATCATGCTGCCTGCCCACGCCCCGCCAGAGTTTGCAGACCGCTCCACCCTCTGGAACAGCGTGGAGCAAATCGAGAAAGCAAGGGACAGCCAGCTTGCCCGCGAGATTGAAGCAGCCCTGCCCCGTGAACTGTCCGGCGAACAACAGCTTGCCCTTGTGCGTGCCTATGTGAAGGACAACTTTGTAGACAAAGGAATGTGTGCCGACTTTGCTATCCATGACAAGGGAACCGGCAATCCTCATGTCCATATCATGCTGACGCTCCGGCCTCTGAAAGAAAATGGACAGTGGGGCGCAAAGTGCCGCAAGGCATACGATCTGGACGAGAATGGACAGCGTATCCCGGATGGGAAAGGCGGTTGGAAAAATCATCGTGAGGATACAACCGATTGGAACGATAAAGGAAATGTGGAGATTTGGCGGGCAGCGTGGGCAGCCTACACCAACCGGGCGCTGGAATCTGCCGGTAGACCGGAGCGCATTGACCACCGCAGCTACAGGAGGCAGGGCATTGATAAAATCCCCTCTGTCCACCTGGGGCCAGCGGCCAGCCAGATGGAGAAGCGCGGCATCCGCACCGACAAGGGCGAAGTAAATCGGCAGATCGCTGCCGACAACAAGCTGCTGAAAGAAATCAAAGCCCGCATTACCCGTCTTTATCGCTGGTCGAAAGCCGAAGCGGAAAAACCACAAACGCAGCAAAGCAGCTTGACCGTCTTGTGGGAGGCCCAGCAGCAGTTGAACGCTCCCCGCACCCGCACCGGCAAAATCCGGGCTTTGCAGGAAAGCGCTGCACTATTCAGCTTTTTGCAGGCAAACGGCATCCAGTCTATGCAGCAGCTTCATGAAAAAATCGCTGATATGAACAGCCGTTACTATGACCTGCGCGGAAAGATCGTCAAGGCCGAGCGCCGGATCACTACCCTTACCGAGCGCGGGGAGATGTGGGAACAGTACAACCAGTACAAGTCCATCCACAAGCAGCTTGCCAAAGTAAAGCCGGAAAAACGGGAACAGTTTGAGCAGCGCCACAGCCGGGAACTGATCCTGTATGACGCAGCAGCCCGGTATCTGAAAGAATTAAAAGACAGCGGTGAGGCAATCACCCCGAAGGCATGGCAGCGGGAAATAGACCAGCTGGCCACCGGAAAGCAGGTGGACACGCTTGCCATGAAATCCATGCGGGAGGATTTGAAAGCAGTGGAACGGCTCCGCAAAACCGCCGAGCAGCTGTCCAGACAGGAACGGGACAAGTCTCACGACCGGGAGCCGGAGCGGTAAGGGCTACCGCATTTCACGACATACTTTTGCACACAGAAAAACCGCCGTACAGGTTTCCCCATACGGCGGCAGACTGTTTATTTGCCGAACAAGTCGCTGTGTGTGCCGGTGCGGGCCAGCGTCAGCACCAGAACATCATCTTCTATGCGGTAGACAAGCAGCCAGTCCGGGAGAATGTGACATTCCCGATGGCCTGCCCAATCGCCGGACAGGTCATGGTCACGGTTCTTATCCGGCAGCGGTTCGCCCATCGCCAGCAACGCTACGACCTGCTCCAGCAGCTCAATCTTCAAGCCACGCTTTATAGCTCGTTTGTAGTCCTTTTTGAAACTGGTCGTGTACTTGACGGTATATTTGGTTTCTTTCATCTTTTCAGGTCAGCAAATAACTCGTCAAGGTCATTGTAGCCCTTTACAGACGGGTCTTTTGCAATCCTTTCCGCTTCCAGCATGGCAGCAACCGTTTCTTTGTTCGGCTGTTCCAGCCTTACTTCAAAGGGAATGCCGCCTTCACGAAGCGACTGGCGCACAAAGATGTTAAACGCCGTAGTCAGGTTCATGCCAAGTTCAGTAAACAGTGCGTCCGCTTGCGCTTTCAAATCTGCGTCCATGCGGATACTGATGTTTGTGGTATTTCCAGCCATACGATCAACCCCTTTCTGCTGGCAATTATAGTATATGCCATTTGCACGAAGAAAACAATGCTTTGCACGAATATTTAACAATAAATTCATTCAAGGAGGTTACCGGCTTTATGAAAGAAATCATTTATGAAGAACAATAAGTCTGAACCTATCCCTGTCATGGATTACCGCCAGTACCGCAGAGTGCGGCGGCTGGTACATGAGTGCTGCAACTATGACGGCGGCCACTGTATCGCGCTGGATGATGGGGAGGAATGTGTCTGTGTCCAGTCTATTTCCTACTCCCTGTTGTGCAGGTGGTTTCGGGCGGCGGTATTGCCGCAGGATAAGGAACTGGAAACGGCGCTGTTCCACCGGATGAATGCGAAGAGGTGCGCCGTATGTAGGGCGCTGTTTACCCCCGGTTCCAACCGGGCCAAATACTGCCCGGAATGTGCCGCACGCATGAAGCGGATCAACGCCGCAAAGCGCAAGCGGAAACAACGGGAGAAATGTCACGCTTTAGGGGCTGAAAAACCCTTGTAAATCAAGGATTTTTTCGAGGGTGTCAAAGGCAGGCTGATAGATTTATCCTCTGACCCCTAAAACGGCCTTAAAATGCGTACAGAATCCCAAGAGAAACCCCAAGGAGGAACCCTATGTCAGACAACCGAAAATATTATTACCTGAAACTCAAAGAAAACTATTTTGATGATGATTCCATCGTGCTGCTGGAAAGTATGCAGGATGGTGTGCTGTATTCCAACATTCTGCTCAAGCTGTATCTGAAATCGCTGAAACATGGCGGACGGCTTCAACTTGACGAGGACATTCCTTACACGGCGCAGATGATCGCCACCATTACCCGCCAGCAGATCGGCACTGTGGAGAGAGCCTTGCAGATCTTTTTGAAGCTGGGTCTTGTGGAGGTGCTGGACAGCGGCACATTCTACATGAGCAACATCGAACTTTTAATAGGCCAGTCCTCTACCGAGGCTGAGCGAAAGCGGGCTGCAAGGCTTCAAAATAAGGCTCTTTCTGCGCCCCGGACAAACGGCGGACATTTGTCCGACATTCGTCCACCAGAGATAGAGACAGAGTTAGAGAAAGAGATAGAGATAAAGAGAGAGATAGAGAAGGGACGCTCCGCCCGCGCCTATGGCCGTTACCAGAATGTTTTCCTGACGGACGAGGAACTGGCAGACTTGCAGGTCAGCTTTCCTACTGTATGGGAACAGTATATCGAAAAGCTGTCCGAGTACATGGCTTCTACTGGCAAGCGTTATCAGAGCCATGCAGCGACCATCCGGCGCTGGGCCGGTGAGGACGCTAAAAAAACTGTCACACCCTCACGCAACCGGGATTACAGCGTAAAGGAGGATGAAACTGTATGATTGAGATTACCGCAGAAATCCGGGCATTCATCGACAAGGCTGCTGCCGGTATGGAATTGGCTGAGGACGAGTATATAGATCCGTCAGATGGTCTCATCCACTGTAAGAAATGCGGCGGCCAGAGGCAGACCGTTGTGCCATGCTTTGGGAAATCCGGCTACTTTATGCCGCGCTGCATCTGCCAGTGCCAGCGGGAGGCTGAGGAGCAGCGCAAGGCTGCTGAAGAACGGCAGCGCCGCATGGAGCGTATCAAACGCCGAAAGGCACAGGGCTTGCAAGACCGTTATCTGTACGACTACACATTTTCCAATGATAACGGGCAAAACCCATTGATGGACAAGGCTCACGCCTATGTGGAGAACTGGAAAGAGGCATATAAGAGCAATATCGGCTTTTGCTGTTTGGAGATGTGGGAACCGGCAAGTCTTTCTTCGCCGGATGTATTGCCAACGCTTTGCTTGACCAGGATGTGCCGGTGCTGATGACGAACTTTCCCACCATTCTGAACCGCCTGACCGGGATGTTCTCTGAGGACAGGGCCGACTTTATCGCCAGCTTTGATGAGTACGACCTGCTTATCATTGACGATCTGGGTGTAGAGCGCAGTACCGAATATGCTATGGAGCAGATGTTTTTCGTCATCGACAGCCGCTACCGCAGCCGCAGGCCCATGATTATCACAACAAACTTGAAACTGTCCGAGCTGAAAAACCCGCCTGATCTGGGCCACGCCCGTATCTATGACCGTATTCTGGAACGGTGTGCGCCGATTCTTTTTGACGGGAAGAATTTCAGGGAAGAAAATGCCGGTGCTACCCGACAGGCAGCAAAAGACATTGTAAACAGTAAGCACGACTGATTTTTTACCGGGCGGCACATACCCGTTCGGAGAAAGGAGCGCCATGAACAAAGAACCCCGTACTATGCAGGTGGCAGACGCCGCTACTGCGTCCAGAGCGCCGGAAAACACGGCGGCGATGGTAAAGAAAATCGGCAAGACGACCTACAAGGTTCATGTCCATTTCAGCAATACCAGCACAGAAACCATGAGCGATAAAATCAAGCGTATGCTCAAAAATGAAATTCAGCAGATGTGACAGACTGATAAACGAAGCCGCCTTGTGCTAAACTGATGATGGTACGCACCAAAATTTTTTGTCAAGGAGGACACGAAAATGCTTTTTACACAGAAAAAGAGAAACATGAAATTGAGCGAGTAAAGGAAGTCTTTGCAGAACATCTGCGGCAAAGCCCTGATTTTGAACTGCTCTGGTCGGACAAGGTGGGCTATGTCTGGCTGACGATTGGCGTCAATCCAGTCTATGTGGATACCGGTATCAGAATCGAATCAGCCGCCGATCTCTGCGGCAGGTGTTTGGATGATGTTGCTACGGATGTTTTATATATGACAGGCAACGATCATGCACTGGAAGCAGCCGACCCTCTGGAATTAGCCGAAATCAAGCGGCGCTGGGAGCCATATATCAACCAGCTGCCAGACTATGCGTATCTCTGCAAAGACCTGCTGAACGGAAAAATGTAATCTATCAAACGAGGTGTCAGGAGCCATACAATGCTTCTGGCACCTTTTTTGTAGATTTTTTGTGAATTTGATTAAAAAGTCCTTGACAATTTGTCTCTGGCAAGACAGCCAAAAGCATTTTGATTTCATGCGGTGCAAGACTGGCTCCCTTTGATATTCCCCAGCTTCGGGAGATCATGTCTTATGACGAGCTGGAGCTTGATAAGCTGGGGGACGAAAAATCGGCGCTGTTCTTCCTTATCAGCGACACGGACACCACCTACAACTTTTTGGTTGCACTTGCTTTCTCGCAGATGTTCAACCTTCTGTGTGAACGGGCTGACAACACCTATGGCGGGCGTCTGCCCTACCATGTGCGGGTGCTGTGGGACGAGGCTGCCAACACTGGGCAGGTGCCGGGGCTGGAAATCGTGGCTGTCATCCGCTCCCGTGAGATCAGCCTGACGCTTTTTTATCAGGCAATGAGCCAGTGCAAGGCATTGTACAAAGACCATTCCGAAACCATCATGGGAAACATGGACAGTATCGTGTTCCTCGGAGGCCGGGAGGCTTCCACCCTAAAGGATATTTCGGAAAACTGGCTGGGCAAGGCCACCATTTCCATGCAGACCGAGGGCCGCAGCCGTGGACAGTCTGAAAGTTACAGCCAGAATATGCAGCGGCTTGGCCGGGAGCTGATGACCACCAGCGAGATCACCACCATGCCCGGAGATAAATGTATCTTGCAGCTTAGGGGGCTCCCGCCTTTCCTGTCCCCGAAGTATGACTTGAAAAAGCACCCGAATTACAAGTACACAGCCGAATTTGATAAAAAGAAAAACGCCTTCCGCTTGGAAAGCCTGTTCCGCCACCGGCCATTGAGACTAAAGCCGGAGGACGAATACACGGTGTACGAAGTGGACGGCTCCGACACAGACGAAGAAGCTGACCTGTTGAATTTCGATGATCTGGACAGCGACGAGTTTGTGTAACTTCGGGTCATGATGACCCGAAGCGCCGCCGATGTGGGCGGCTTTTTTTGTACCCAAAACCATCAAACAAACAAAATGGAGGAACGTATATGGAATTTTTCAATCAGGCAATCGACATTCTTAAAATTCTGGTCATGGCTCTTGGCGCTGGTCTGGCGGTATGGGGCGTCATCAACCTTCTGGAAGGTTACGGGTCGGACAACCCTGCGGCAAAAAGCCAGGGCATTAAGCAGTTCATGGCTGATTAAAGGGAACAAAAAGAAAGGAAAAACCAATCCAGACGGTATCAGCGGCAGTCTACAAGAATAAATTGTGATTACACAAGATTGGTGCTATAATAAGAGAAAAGTTCCTGCCGGGGCAGCCGCCCCGGTGGTATGGATAGAAAGGCAGGAAAACAATATGCACATCAGCTATAAACCACTCTGGCACACACTGTTAGAGCGTGATATGAGGAAAGAGGATTTAAGGCTTGCCGCCGGTATGACAACGAATATGATTGCCAACATGAGCAAAGAGGGAGCACATCAGCATGGATACATTAGCCCGTATCTGCGAAACGCTGAATTGTGAGATTACCGATGTGATTGAGTTAGTACCAGACGAGCCTGCTTCCACAGGAGGTAAGGAACATGAGCGAATTGAAACCAAGAATAACGGAAAACGGAATTGATTATATCCTTGTTGGGGATTATTATATCCCAGATTTGAAGCTGCCGGAGGAACACCGCCCTATCGGAAAGTACGGACGGATGCACCGGGAATATTTAAGAGAAGTCCACCCAGCCAGATTGAACACATTGACACTGACCGGGAAGTTATGGACATACCTTGCAGACCTGAACGAACAGGCACAGGAACGGTTAGACACCATCATGGAGCAGATGAAAGCTGCCGAGGGCGTGACTGAGGAATTGAAGCGTACTTCTCAAATGGAATGGGTGCAGCGTTGCAATAACATTCACAACCGGGCAGAAGAAATTATTTTGCATGAGATGGTTTATTCATAAACGGTATGTCAGAATGACAATTACAAACTGAAAGCTGAAGGAGAGGAAATTTATGAACAAAACCTTAACCCATAGTATGAAATCCTATATAACAATTTTTTGGGTTGGTATTTTAGTCGGATGTATTTGCAGGCTTACAGATTATTGCCCAGCTGATACATTATGGAGTTTTTCGTCAATTCAAACACTATTGGGATTTTGGATTATTACCAATACCATCATTGTTTTAGCAAGTACTTCAAACATTTGTGCAGGGATTAGTTCGTTTTTATATATGTTTGGAATGACATTGAGTTTCTATGGATTACAAGCAATATTAGGAACATTCATACCTTTATTTTCTGGTGGTTTTCGTACTTCACTATTTATATTATTTACTATTTGTTCAATCCCTTGTGCAATAGCAGCGTTTATCTTATATTACTGGAATAAAGAACATATTTTTAATTCTATATTATATTCTCTGCCAGTAGGTGCTTTAGCCGCAGAAGCAATTGTAATTTTTATTTACTTTTTAGGGCATCATACATTCCTATTTCAGTTATTGATGGATGTAATAGGAGTGCTAATTTTTCTTTTCATGTTCTATAAGAAAGCAAAAGTAAGAAGCTTTTTCTAATCGCTTCGGTAATTAGTGCTTTGGTATTTTACTTTGTTTTTCCATGGTAATATGAAATTATAATATACAACTTACCACTTCAAAATTTCAACTGAATAACCACAGCACAAACCGCTGCTACATGGAAGCCAACACAACCATGCAACAGCGGTTTTTTGTTACCGTTTTTTCCTCTGGCTGATAGGCGTTCCCATTTTCTTTGATTTTTTGAGAATTCCCGAATCAGCCAGCGAAATTCTTCTTCCGATAAATTTTTGTAGTTGATACCGAGCTGCTTGCAGTAAAGCATTGCCAGTTTTTCCAAACGGCTGCCCTTGAAATTTTCGACCGCTTCCAGATTTTCTTTCAGTTCATCGGCAACGGTGGTCTGGGGTGCACTCTCACTGTCCTTTTTGTGGGTTTCCCGAATATCCCGGATAATCAGGTTGAGGTCATCCAGAACCATGTGGCTGAAATACTCATCATCGCTGATATGGGCAGCTTGCAGCACCTTCAAATGCGGGTCATCTTCGCCGGGGCGATACCGTTCAATGATTTCATGCCGGACGGTATCAACAAGGGCATTGAGGTTTTGGATTTGCATGGTAGCAATCCCGTCCACATAAATCTCAATATCCGCAAGAAACTTGATAAAGTCCTTATGGGTGGCAAGTTCGCAGAGCAGACGGTTGTTAATCCGACCGCTTTTCAGAAGTGCAACCATCTCATCATTCAAATGCAGCTCCGTCAATGGTGTGTTGATCTGCTCCCGGTTTTCTGTCCGGCACAGCAGATAATCAACGGAAACCCCATAGAAGTCTGCCAGCGTGATAAGGTTGCCATGATTGATTTCCTTAAAATCCTCTTTTTCATAACTTCCAAGAGCTGATTTGGAAATGCCCGTCAGCTTTGATAGTTCTTCCAGATTTAAGCCTTTGTCCTTGCGGAGTTCCCAAAGGCGTTCCTGTATGCTTGTTGCTCCTTTCATGGGTGCACGCTCCCTTCCAACGGTTTCATTGCTGCCGCTTATCTGGATTATATCACACTTTCCGTAATCGTGGAAATTTCTGATTTTTACCCCTGATTCCTACTTTGTGGACATACGGCACAGGGCACAAAAATGTTCTATGATACAGGTAGTTCATCGATGGATTATTCCAATCGAATGACCAGCCTGTGTGGGATATGCTTCCCCGGTGATGTAGCGCCATGACTTTTTTTGGGGGATATGGAGAGGAACCCTGACCAAAACGAGCGTACCAAAGGGAGCGATACGCCGCTGTGAGATTCAGGGGAGGAACGACACCGGGGAGAACTGGCGAACTGACACCGAAATGATACCGAAACACGACAATCTGATAGGGGGATAGTCTACCCTATCGCTGATACTTCGGGAGATTTTAGGCGGTTCTATGGCTGTAATTTTGCCGAAAATCGTCCCGAAACCATACACTAAAACGGGAGGAAGCGCAATATGCCGAGAATGAGCAAAAAGAGGAAGCATGAGCTTTCTTTTACCTCAATGACCGGGGGCGTGTCACTTACAACGAATTATGCCGGAAATGCCAGCATGGGTGCAAGCAGAGCTTCCGGGCGGTTGTGATTGACTGCCCCCGTTATTTATCCAAACGAGCAAAGAAAAAGGAGGAACACACCGAATGATTTTTGAATTTATGACGATAGACACACCATTGCCGCCCTGTATGGCTTTTCCAAGAGCGTTGACAGGGTTTCCAGTCAGCAGCACCGCAAAGATCATGTACTGCCGGATGTTGGACGCTATGCTCTCCAATGGGCAGGAGGACGAGAACGGAATCCTGTTTGTCTGCTTCCCTGTCACAGCCATTGCCGCAGTCCTGTCCCGCAGCTCTATGACGGTCAAGCGTTCTTTGAATGAACTGGAAAACGCCGGACTTATCATGCGGGTGCGTCAGGGCGTTGGAGAACCAAACAGGATTTATGTGCTGATACCGGGAAAGGAGGACGCTGCCCTTGCCTGATACCTCAAAGCTGGAAAAACTCAATCGGGAGTTGGAGAAAAGCGAAAAGAAACTGCGGAAAGCCATCAATGATGAAAAGGCATTGCAGCACCAGTTAAAGCAGCTTACCCGAAAGGAACGGACGCACCGGCTCTGTACTCGTGGCGGTATGCTGGAAAGTTTTCTGCAAGAGCCGGAACGCCTGACAGATGATGATGTCATGCTGTTGTTGAAACTCATTTTTCACAGGCAGGACACGCAGGAACTATTGAAAAAACTGCTGGAACGGGAGAAGCCGGAAACCCCTTAGTTTACTAAGGGCGCAATTATACACCACCCAAAGGTTGGTGCATTGCGTTCTCCGAAGGCTCCTCGCCGGAGGGCTGTGATTTTCCGCAGTCATGGTCTGCTCCAAATCATTCAGGGGACGCTACGCTTCCCCTGCGCTGGCTTTCGCCAGCTACCCCTTTGTGGACTTGCCATCTGGGGACATCCTGCATTGCAAGCTGTTCCCAGCCGACAAGTTTCATAAAATACGCTATCTTTTCGATAGTTGATGAAGTATAATGAAGTCAGCAATAAATCAGGAATTTGAGGTCAAGGCTTAAACGGGAGGTTTATATGAAAAAATACCAATGTCCTTGCTGCGGATATTTTACTTATAATATTCCGGCAAATGAAGATTGTGGGTATATTTGCCCCGTTTGTTTTTGGGAGAATGACCCTTTCATTGCTTCTGATAACGAACCAAGTGATTCTAATCATGGAATAACACTAAAAGAAGCAAAATCTAATTTCTCAAAATTCGGTGCTTGTGAAAAAGAAATGTTATGTCATGTCCGACCACCAAGAGATGATGAAAAGAAAAATTCATAGTAATGTGTAAAGGAGAGAATATCAATGGAAACTATTTACGAAAAATATATGGCACTTCCCATAGATAAAGGACTTTTATGTTTAGAGAATGGAGATATTACAGAACCATATTTTTGTTATCCTGTCAATGCAAAGCCAATCGGTTTTGAAGGGTGTATTCTGTATTGCTTTTTGCCGGAATATGGAGAAATGGTATTTGCTTGTAATCCAGAAAGTTGTGCAGACCAAAATGTGTATCCGTTGGCAGCAACTTTTGAAGATTTTATCCGTTTAATTTTGGCTTGCGGTACCGCTAATCCAGTGGAGCAAATCGTTTGGATGGATAAGAATAAATTTGAAGAGCATATGGCGAGTGAAGAAAAAACATTGACTGATGAACAGAAAGTTGCAGTACAACAGCTTCAGCGTGAATTAAGTTTGTTACCAATAGAAAACCCGTTTGAATATGTCAAATCTATTCAAAAAGACTTTGATGGTAGTAAAATACAATACAGTGATGAATACTATGAAGTTACCGGCATAGAGAACCCTAAAGGAACCACACCCGATAAGCATTTAGTTGAATTTGAGCCTGTCGTTTTTGAAATTAACTGTAAATACGATAGAAACTGATAGCTTTCGGTTTGTTATTTCCCACACATCGGTTCAACTCGCCCCGAACTTTTACAACTAAATACCCGCCGCCCATACAGCGGCACACCGAGCAGGAAATCTGAAAAAAGGTCTCCTGCTTTTTTTCTGCCCAAAATGAGGTGGTAAAACGCCACCCCATCCACCAACTACCGAAAGGAGGGACACGAAATGCCCTGTCCACACAATGAAATCACGATTGTGCAGCGCAGCCAGCGGCAGTCTGCGGTTGCTGCCGCTGCTTACCAGAGCGGCGAAGCTGTTCTGTGAATACGACCAGGAAGTGAAGCACTACCCGGAAAAGCGTGGTATCGTCCACAATGAAATCCTGCTTCCGGAAAATGCCCCACCAGAGTATGCAGACCGCAATACCTTATGGAACGCCGCCGAAGCGGTGGAAAAGCAATGGAACTCCCAGCTTGCAAGGCGGTGGGTGCTGACCATCCCCAGAGAGATACCGCCCGACCAGTACGCTGTCCTTGTCCGGGAGTTTTGTGAACAGCAGTTTGTTTCCAAAGGCATGATTGTTGACTTTGCCATCCATGACCCCCACCCGCCGGGACACAATCCCCACGCCCATGTCTTACTCACTATGAGGGCAATGGACGAACATGGGAAATGGCTTCCCAAGAGCCGCAAGGTTTATGACCTTGACGAAAACGGGGAACGGATAAAGCTGCCATCCGGCAGGTGGAAAAGCCACAAGGAGGATACGGTTGACTGGAACGACCAGAAGTATTGTGAAATCTGGCGGCATGAATGGGAGGTCATCCAGAACCGCTATCTGGAAGCCAATGACCGCCCGGAGCGTGTGGACTTGCGTTCCTATGCCAGACAGGGGCTTCATATAGTCCCCACTGTCCATGAGGGGGCTGCTGTCCGGCAGATGGAAAAGCGTGGTATCCAGACGAATATCGGAAACCTGAACCGGGAAATCAGAGCCGCCAACAGTCTGATGAAGTCCATCCGGCAGCTTATCCAAAACCTCAAAGGCTGGATTACCGAGCTGGGAGAAAAACGGAAAGAGCTGCTTGCACAAAAAGCGGCGGAGGAAGCGACACTTCTTCCCAATCTGCTGATGAAGTACATGGAGATACGAAAGGAAGAACGGAAGGACTGGACGAGGGCTGGACAGAACCGGGGGACTTCACAGGACTTAAAGGCAGTCAGCGAAGCCCTGTCCTATCTCCGGCAAAAGGGACTTTCCACTGTGAAGACTTAGAAGCGTTTCTGGAATCTTCCGGGAAATCAGCCGCAGATTACCGCAATCAGATGAAGCCAAAGGAAGCCCGCAGCAAAGTGATTGACGGGATTCTTGCCAGCCGGACAGACTGCAAGGAATGTAAGCCTGTCTATGAGAAGTACCAGAAGATATTTTTCAAGAAAACAAAGGAGAAATTCAAACAGGAACACCCGGAGGTTGCCCGGTATGCGAAAGCCGCCGCCTACCTTGCCAAGCACCCGGACGATAAGGACAGTACCCAAAGGAGCTGCAAGAGGAGCAGGAAACGCTTCTGGAAGAAATTGCAGCCCTGAAAACACCGCTGACCGAGGTACAGGAGGATTTGAAGAAGCTGCGGGACATTCGCTACTGGGTACGGAAAGCCACCCCCGGCACAGAAGAAAGCAAAGAGCCGCCCAAGAAACAGCCTATCAAAGAAGTCTTGCAGGATAAGGCTGACGAGAAAAAAGCACAAAGAACTGTCCCGGCACAGACGAAACACAAACAACAGGATATGGAACTTTAACAGGCACTTGCCATTTTCAATCAGAGAATGTCAGGTGCTTTTCTTATTTTCAAGGAGGGATAGATTTGAATGTATTTGAAGCTGTGAAGCAGTCCGTCACAACAAGACAGGCTGCGGAGCATTATGGAATCCATGCAGGGCGGAACGGGATGGCTTGCTGCCCGTTTCATCACGATAAAACCCCAAGCATGAAGCTGGATCGGCGTTACCACTGCTTCGGCTGCGGTGCGGATGGGGATGTGATTGATTTTGCCGCCGCCCTGTATGGGCTGGGAAAGAAAGAAGCCGCCGTACAACTGGCACAGGACTTCGGGCTTTCCTATGAGGACTGGAAACCGCCGGGAAAGGCAAAAAAGCCCAAGCCCCGGCAGAAATCCCCGGAGGAACAGTTTCAAGAAGCAAAGAACCGCTGCTTCCGTATTCTTGCCGATTATCTCCACTTGCTTATGGCATGGAGAACGGACTACGCCCCGCACTCCCTGGAGGAAGCCTTTCATCCCCGGTTTGTGGAAGCCTTACAGAAGCAAGCACAAGTGGAATATCTGCTGGATGTGCTGCTGTTCGGGGAGACAGAGGAAAAAGCGGCTTTGATTACGGACTACGGAAAGGATGTGATACAGCTTGAACAGCGAATGGCAGAGCTTGCAGCCGCAGACGCAGCAAGAACTAAAAAACACCATGAACGCCATGCAGCCGCCCCAGAGCATTGAGGAAATCAAGGCGGGGCTGGAAACCACCGAGAAAGGCGGTGTCCGTCAGAGCATCCGGAACTGCCTGACCGTATTCCAGCGTGACCCTCTGCTTTCCGGGGCTATCGCATACAACATCCTAACTGACCGCAAGGACATCATAAAGCCCATCGGCTTCCACAGAGAAAGCACCGCCCTGAACGATACGGACATGAAGTATCTGCTTCTCTATCTGGAAGAAACCTACGGGCTTACCAATGAGAAAAAGATTGATAACGCCATCGGGATTGTGGCGAATGAAAACAAGTACCATCCCATCCGGGACTACCTAAGTGCCCTTGTGTGGGACGGGACAGAACGAATCCGTTTCTGTCTGCGGCACTTTCTGGGGGCTGACGCAGACGATTACACCTATGAAGCGTTGAAGCTGTTCCTGCTGGGTGCAATCTCACGAGCCTTTCAGCCGGGGTGTAAGTTTGAAATCATGCTCTGTCTGGTCGGCGGTCAGGGGGCTGGCAAGTCCACCTTCTTCCGTCTGCTGGCAGTCCGGGACGAGTGGTTCTCCGATGATTTGCGGAAGCTGGACGATGACAATGTGTACCGCAAGCTGCAAGGTCACTGGATTATCGAAATGTCGGAAATGATGGCAACCGCCAACGCCAAGAGCATTGAGGAAATCAAGTCGTTTTTAAGCCGGCAGAAAGAGGTTTACAAGATACCCTATGAAACCCACCCGGCAGACCGCCCCCGTCAGTGCGTGTTTGGCGGCACTTCCAATGCCCTTGACTTCCTGCCCCTTGACCGTTCAGGCAACCGCCGTTTTATCCCGGTCATGGTGTACCCGGAGCAGGCGGAGGTTCACATTTTGGAGGACGAAGCCGCTTCCAGAGCCTATATCGAGCAGATGTGGGCAGAAGCTATGGAGATTTACCGAAGCGGCAGGTTCAAGCTGGCTTTCAGCCCCACCATGCAGCGGTATCTCAAAGAACACCAGCGGGATTTTATGCCGGAGGACACCAAAGCCGGAATGATACAGGCGTATCTTGATAAGTACACCGGGAGCATGGTCTGTTCCAAGCAGCTTTACAAGGAAGCCTTGAACCACACCTTTGACGAGCCGAAGCAATGGGAAATCCGGGAAATCAACGAGATTATGAACCAGTGCATTACCGCTGGCGGTACTTCCCGAACCCAAGAATGTTTTCCGAATATGGCAGACAAAAGGGCTGGGAGCGTGAAAACACCGGCAACGGACTCCGGCAACCCGTCTGAAAAAACGATGGATGGTTTTGTGGAGGTCACAGAACAGATGGAGCTTCCATTCTGAAAATGACCGCCCGTTGCACCCCCTGTTGCTATCCCGTTGCCGAGCCGGTTGCCGGGGAAAACCCCTTATTTCCGGGCTTTTCTCCCTTATAACAACCAAAACAACAGAAAAATAAAAGAAAAGTATAAATAGTAACCATCGCCAGATTGAGATTGTTTGCAAGGTCTTTTGAAGCCCGTTGCCGGACTTCGTTGCCGACACCCTCTGTCTGGCTATTTTCATGTATGGAGGATAACTGCCTATGGCAAAAAACAAAACAGAGATTCATGTTACAACGGTGTTTGACGGGGAACTGGACGCCACCGATGTGTTCGTCAGCCTGATTTCCCAGAAATATGGGAAGACAAATGCAAAAGAATATCTTGCTAAAAAGAAAGATTTGAAGTATAATGAAGATGAGGTTCAAAAGAGCCAGATACCGTCTGGATTGTGTGGGTAAATGGCTATGATGAACGAAATGGAATATAGAACAATCGGAAAGGCACTTGCCGGGGGCTATCGTGCGGCGGTCTATTGCAGGCTGTCAAAGGACGATGACCTGCAAGGCGAAAGTGCCAGTATCGCAAACCAGCGTGATATGCTGGAAAAATACTGCGAAAAGCAGGGATGGGAGGTTGTGGCAGTCTATCAGGACGATGGTTTCACAGGTCTTAATATGGAGCGTCCTGATTTACAGAGAATGTTGAGAGCCATTGAGCGCAGGCAGATCAACCTTGTCATCACGAAAGACCTCAGCCGACTGGGGCGGAACTATCTGCAAACCGGGCATTTGATTGAGGACTTTTTCCCAAGAAACGGTGTCCGCTATATCGCCATGAATGACGGTATCGACACCCTGCGGGATAACAACGATATTGCCCCGTTCAAGAATATCCTGAACGAGATGTACAGCAAGGATATTTCCAAGAAAAAAGTCCATTCCTCTTATCTTCTGAAAGCACAGAAAGGACAGTTTACCGGGTGTCTTGCCCCGTTTGGGTATCGGAAAGACCCGGAGGACAAAAACCATCTGCTCATTGACGAGGAAACCGCCCCGATTGTGCGGCTGATTTTCGGATATGCCCTAAACGGTCATGGTCCGAACTATATCCGCAGACGGCTGGAGGAAGAAAAAATCCCCTGCCCCACATGGTGGAACCGGGAACGGGGGCTTCGCAATATCCGAACCAAATGGGAAAAGGAAAAAGACCCGGAAAACGGGCGGTATATGTGGGACTTCTCCGTTATCAAAGACCTTTTGATGAATCCCGTCTACACCGGGGCGATTGCTTCCCAGAAAAAGGACTACCGTTTCAAAATCGGCACGATTGGGGAAAAGAAGCCGGAGGACTGGATTGTAGTGGAGGAACAGCATGAACCGCTGATTGACCGCATGAGCTTTGACATTGTGCAGAACAAGCTGAAATCCCAGCCAGCGTCCGGGGCAGACCAATGAAATCAGCCTGTTTGCCGGACTGATAAAATGCGGCGAGTGTGGGAAGTCGCTGACGGTACGCTACACAAACGCAAAATATCCCCAGCGGATTTACTCCTGCAAGACCTACAACGCCTTTGGAAAGAACCACTGCACCCAGCACCGGATTGATTATGACACCCTTTACAGCCATGTGCTGCGGAAAATCCGGGAATGTGCCAGAGCTGCCCTGATGGACGGGGAAGCGGTTGCCGACCGCCTGACCAATACCTGTGAAGCAGAGCAGCGGGAACAGCGGGAAGCAATGGAACGCTCCCTTACAAGGGACGAGGAACGGATTGAGGTTCTGGACAAAATGGTAATGCGGCTTTATGAGGATATGATTGCAGGGCGTATCAGTGAGCAGAATTTCAACACCATGCTGGAAAAGACACAGACCGAGCAGACGGAGCTTAAAGCAAAAGTGTCCGAGGGCAGAAAGCGGCTGTCCGATGAAGTCCAGCTTGCCAATGACGCAAAACAATGGGTGGAAGCCATTCAGGAATACGCCAACATCACAGAGCTGGACGCAGCCACCCTTAACCGCTTAATTAAAGAAATCGTCGTGCATGAACGCATTGACGAAGATAAAACAAGACACATTTCTATCGAAATTCATTTTAATCTCAAACCCATCCCGGAGGTGGAACAGGTCACTGCCTGACCTGTCCCGCCGGGACGGTTCTCTTAACAACACCATATAGATTTTTTGTACGCCGCCGCCCGCCATCGAGCAGAGTTTTTACACCTAATTGGGGATAAAACAGTTGATGGCCGGCGGCGGTGTCGCCCTCATCGGCATCACCCTTGTACCTCTGCTCTCCGGCCTGTTCAGCTAAATGTCACCCGTTGTCCCTTTTCCAGAAAAGGAGCTGATATATGGACTTTATCATCGACGCAATCGTTGAATGGCTGAAAGGTCTGCTCGTCGATGGTATCATGGGGAGGATCTGGACGGCCTCTTTTCGATAACGTCAATCAGAGCGTTGGCGAAATCGCCACACAGGTAGGCACGACCCCGGCGGACTGGAACGCCGGGGTCTTTTCCATGATACGACAGATCTCCGAAACTGCCATTCTGCCAATCGCCGGGGTCATCCTCACTTTTGTTATGACCTATGAACTGATACAGATGCTCATAGAACGCAACAACCTCCATGAAGTTGACACATGGATGTTTTTTAAGTGGGTGTTCAAAACCTTTGTGGCTGTGATGATCCTGACGAATACCTTCAATATCGTGCTGGCAGTCTTTGATGTGAGCCAGCATGTGATACAGCAGTCAGCGGGCATTATCCAGAACGGGACAGAGATCACGCCGGATGTGCTGGACAGTCTGCGGACAGAGCTTGAAGCGATGGAGTTAGGCCCTCTGTTCGGACTCTGGCTACAATCCTTCCTGATCCAGCTTACCATGATTGCCTTAAACATCGTGATCTTCGTCATCGTATATGGCCGTAT
>VOFK01004039.1_pt1 | contig 31289 bp, 48 predicted proteins | sample 5384121 | NCBI WGS metagenome assembly VOFK01 (sample SAMN12384730, study PRJNA508395) | human gut metagenome | isolation source: healthy gut J | host: Homo sapiens | reverse complement strand
ATCAGGTATTGTGCTTCGTTCAGTTACGTATTGCTGTGCTTCTTTAGGTTCGGACAAGTGTCTCGATCCGTGTTCGTTTCGGGCACGTTGAAACCGGGATCTCTCTGCAGGCGTTTCCACCGAGGCTCCCTTATCAGAAACCACAGCCGGTTGATTTCACGGACTGTGCCCACGGCATAATAGTCGAATCGAAGTTCGTGGTTCCCGAACTGCCATCCCGATTGGATGTCCGCCGGATCGATGTCCACCACCTCGTATTCAGGAACTTTGGGTTTGGGTCTGCTGTCGGAGGTGTCGGAGAGCTTTCGCTGTGGGTCTCATCGGATATGACGAGGGTGTCGTGCGAACCGCAGGAAGGGCAGCTGGCGATTCCCCTCAGGCACTGGAAGGCGGGTTCCACATGCGAGCGCAGTTCGGAGGAGCATGGGCGCGCTTCCATTGCCAATCGTCGGCCCGCCTTTCGGGAGAACCCGCCCGGCGCCGGACAATCCACGCATTGACACTTTCACGTTTCCTTATCTCTTTGGGAGGGATGGGTGGGAACGCGTAGTTGGGCAGGACACTTACTCGTCAGAGAAGTAGTTGGATGTTGGAATACTTTTGATGCGGCCAAGATTTCCGGATATCATCTTCCGCATTCGCGTTGCTGTTCCTCGGAAGGCGATGAGTCGGATGAAAACAGCACGGAAGCTCGTCGAGCAGGTGCTTCACATCGCTCTGCGCTTCAAACGTCATGACGGCATCGCTGGTCTTTTTAAAGGCGTCGTGAGCAACACCAACCATGGTGCTTTTTGCCGTCTTCCGTACGCGTCAGGACATGCAGAGGGGCGCAGAGAACATTCGTTCGAATCAAGGTCAAAACGACTTCACCGGAATGTTGGCCTGCAATTCAGAGGTTCTTTCCGCGGGAGCCGCCGGAACCGCGCGCTGACATTATCAAGGCAGCACTTTTTCAATTATCGAAGCACCATCCACCGGCTCGGCCGGCATCCAGCATGGCATGCACCCAACGATCCAATGCGTAGGCGGTAAGCTGAAGCACCCAAATACCGCATCAGGAAGATGCGGCAAGGTTCACCCTCCAAAGCATCCCTTCGACCCGCTGATAGAAATACGTATCGTGTTCCTGGTATTGGCTACCGCCAGCACCAAGGAGTTGCCGTCGCGCCCTGCGCGCGGCACGCTGAATGTATTGGAGCTTTGGGCACGAAGGAATCACCGTGGAGGTCTCCAGCCATATCGATCCAAGGTCGGCGGTTCTGCGTTTGAATAACGGTCGTCGCCGTTGAAACAGTCCGTGTGTGCTCGGCGGCGGCACGTGGATACATCGCTGGCCTCCCGCGAAATTTTTTACAACGGCTTACTGAATTCCAGCTTGACTTCAGAGATACCAGATACCATCTGCCCGAGCATTTACGGGCCTGGCATGGCGTGCTCCGTTCCATGCGTCAAGGTTCTGCCGCGTGGCGCATTGGCGACTCGTTGAGCCCGCGCGTTCCATTTTCGTAGCGGATAATGTTGCTGCGTAACGAATCCCGCTTTGCTATACCACCTCGGCACGGTAATCCCAACGTTACCGGTCTACGATTCGTTGACGGGTGTAAATCAAGGCCTTGCGCAGGAAGACATCTTTGTTGCCGTCATTCTGCAGGAACACTGGTCGAGACATGATCGGAAATTCCGGGACCAGAAGATGATCGGCTTTAGATGGGAACGTTATGGCAACATTTGGCCGGCGGCGCAACCGGATTTCTCCAACGTGCGTCCGGTACGGGAACTCAACGATTCAGACCTGCGTCGATCAATCTGGGATTGCGCGATGAACCCGCACGATAGCCGATCGTTTTCGTCCGGATAGCGGCGATGGTAGTAACCGTTCTGCTTGTTGAGATATTCATGGTCAGGGTACGCAGAACTGGGCGTCATGTTGGAGTCCGGTGGAGGCTGTCGAGGAGAACACGATCGACTTGCTGTCTGGGCGTCATTTGAAGGAAAGTTGGACCTGCGTAGTGGTTCTCACGCTCATGTCTGTTCACTGCCACGTTGCCGGATACAAAAGGAAAGAGCGTCCACTACGACTTTGTTCCTTCATTCCAGACAGCCAGCTCCGATAATCAAACACCAACGCATTGTTATTGCTGTCCGGCATGGTAGGCAATCTTTCGTTGTGAACGTTCAGGGGTTCACCGGCGCCGCCGTGGCGCAGGGGTTCGATTCGGCACAATCACGGCGGACGGTAGTCGATGTTCCCTTCCGACGAGGTGATGTTGGCGACCACGCGGCGGTTTCGCCCGTTGCACCGTTCTGGGAATGGACGGTGTGGCCTTTCGAACCGGTGCGCGTGGGGAGGAACGCAGTTCGAAGCGCGTGCAGAACGCCTTCTTTGGCGTTGGGCTGCATCCATGATGGCAGAAGAGTCTGTCCAACTTTTGGTTTGCGATCGATTTGCTGGGGTTCGTCGCAGATGAGCGAGAACAGGCTGGCTTGCGAGGGAGCAACAGATAGCGGAGGGGATTCAGGCAGGAGCCGGATGCTGATCTGTGGAGCTTGGCCTGGCCAGGGCTTTCAGTGCTTGAGCCGCAAAGGGCAAGATGACTGGGTCAACATCCTCTTCGAGGTTCAGGCCGGTCAGCTTGCGCGGCATTTCAGGCATGGTGTGCCGTCGCTGGTCGCGCTGGTGACAGAGGAATTCTGCGAACGGGCTGGTGTCCTCGGTCTTTACGCGGATTCCGGTGGAGCGTGGTGTTGAGATTTGGCTGGCGTACGCGCAGCGGGCGTACTACAACTCTTCGTTACGCTGGTGACTGACTGTGCCGACGAAGCACATGTGGTGATCGGGCTGGTGGTTTTCAATCTATCGGAGCCTGCGCGGCGAAACGGGAAGCGGAGTCAGTACGCACCGTCGAAAGTGTTGCAATTCGTCGCGACTTAAGACGTATTTAATCCAGATCCGAGAATCAGCAGGGGCGCACCAGCGATGTTGGTGGCGATCATGGTTGTCCTTGTCGCTGCCGCCTTGGCTCATCTGACACATACATGCCCGCGGTCATTTGCGTAGTTCCGGACTGTCATGGATGAGTTCACTGAAGCCAATCGTTTCCGCCTGGTCGGTGGCGGTGAAGACTGGCGAGGTTGGCCTTGATGCCACTTGCGGCTTGCCGGCGAGGAATCGGGTACATAAGGGAGAAGCATTCAGTCTTGCTGATCATTTCCGGCGGAGATGCGTTCAGGCATGGGAACGATTCCACATGTTTGCTGAAACGGCAGTTGACAGGAGAAACACTCCTGGTGGGCAGGTTTGCGGATGGAGCCACGCGGAACAGCGCTTTATATTAAGTCGTAAGGGGAGCAATTACAGCGTAATCGGCAGATCAGGACTGGATGTGCCGAAAAAGCACCATGGGAATCATTTGATATCTCCATACTTCTGTGTGAAGAACTTTACACGATCTTGTAATCAACACTACGTCACGCATTTGTCAGGCACATATTCTGCGTAGACCACCGGCTACGAACATCGTCCATGATGTGAACGCAGGCGCGCGATTCTCACCCGAAATCAGGACGAAGAGATCAAAATACACCGCAATTCTTCTTGGAGAACACATACGACCATTCGCGTCGTACCAAAATTGTCATCATAACCCACTCGCACGGTGAAGGTCAGACGGTACGATGTCAGGCCGAACGCGATGCGGCGCCGCGGATTGCCCGGCTTCTCCACCAACTGCGCAATGGTGCCGATTCAATGAACTTGTCAGCAGTGATCAGAGGATCATCAGCTGGCCCATAGACGTATATGAGGCTGTTTAACAAGTTCAGGTGATCACGCTTACGAGCTTGGTGAACCTCTGGGGCAGGCACGGGAAAACTAGGGATTGAGAGAGCATTCAGATTTGATGGACTGAGCAAGAAAATCATACAATGCTTTTCGAGGCCGCTCTTAAGCTTAACACACACTGGGTGCGCCTGCCCATGGCGCGTGCACCCAAGCTACCCTGGGTGAACGCAAGGACACCATATGTCAATCATTCAAACAGGATGGATCAAACCGAGAGCCATCATCCATTTGGAGGAGCACTCTATCGGCGCAATCCTCATCAGCACATGCCTGAATATATTTTGTCCGAGGAGAAAATAATGCTTCGGAATATCATTCAAGGTGATCAACAAAGTCATAATCGCTTTAACGTTTTTTGCAGTTTTTCGTGCCATGAAGGATTAGGTTTTGCCTGTGCCAGAGACTGTCAACTCATTCTGCTTTATTTTAAGGAGGAAAATGAACTGAGGAGTGTGCGTGGATTATGGTTTTCATTATAAAGTGATGTAGAGGAATCTTAGTCAGCAGGCACTTTGGAACAATCGACATATCTTTGACTGCATTTGACAAACCATTGGCATAGATTCCCATAGGAGTTGGGCTTTTCCATGAGTCAACTTTTGCCCGCTTCATTACCGACCAATTTTTGAGGCATTTCTCCATATGGACAGGATGGTGCCCCCTCATGACTTTTGCCCATCTTTTACTGGGAGGACATCTTGATGCCTTTTCTCATCAATTGTGCAGAGACAATGAAGGAGTCTCAGGGAATTCACTTTCGGACTTTCGTTGAGATGTTCCGACGGGGCATTCACGTCCTGTGTACGATTTTCAACAGTCACTAAAACATAAAAGGGCTAACATTGGGAAAGCAGGACGCGCCCAGCCATGCCCCGACAACAGCTACCGACCAGGACAATGAAACTCATTGACCAGATCCTCAACGCCAATAGCTTAGGCGGGCCGACAGCGAGATCACTGGGGATACAGGAGGGCACAAGGCGTGATACAAGTCGCCACTACGAACGCTTCAGGGTTTTTGACTCAAAGGGCGCAGTCTTCATGGTGTCCACGGTCATCGAACAGCACCTGGGGGCGGGAGTCCAGCGATGAGGCGTTGTTGGCGGAGGAGTGAGCACCCGTCAGGTCAACGGCTTCTTGACAAGGATGCTGAACCTTTTCAAACAACTCAAGCGCGTGTGGCAGGCTTGAAACATCATTAAACTTTCCGGCCATTTGGAATCCGAATACCCGTACGTGTTCATGGACGGCGTGGCTTCTAACCTCACTGGGGCGAAGCGTGGAGAACGACGTCACCATCGGCGTGGCGCGGAAGGTCTATCCGGCGTGACGGAGGCATGAGGGAGGACGCCGGCACAGGCCAGTTACGAGCATGGTCGGGCGCGGTTTTGAAAAAGGGCGTGCGCCTCGGCTGGTCGGCGACCGGTGCGCGGAGACTCTGGCAGTAGGCTCCGATGCTTCCCCGGAAGGGCAAGTACCAGCGGTGCATGGTGCACTTCATGCACTGCGCGATATGCTCTGAAAGGTGCCGCCAGCCACCGTGGGCGTCCCGCGGCCCCACAGCCATGGGCGTTGAATCCCGCCTCGCCAGGCCGGGACGGTCGCCGCGGAGATGAGTCCAGGAAGCTCAAGGCGGGCGGCTGCCTGCTGCGAAGGGCATCGAGCCGCCACCTTTGCCGGGGCTGACGGACCGGGAGTCCGGCGTCGCGCGTCGTCGGCAGTTTCCCGGACGGCAACAGCGCGTTGACGCTCGTCTGCGCCAGAATCAGGTACGTCACCGCGAACAGGCTTGGAGCTTTTACGCGCCACTTTACCATCCCGGTTCGATGACAACTGCAGGAAGCGACGTCATCGTCCCGTAACGGGCACGACTAAAATATGTATCAAATGAATTTTTTATATATTTAAACCAAAAGAACTTTGCCACTTCAATACTAGAAAAAACATGTTTTTTATTATTGAAATGAAAGTGCTTGCATAATTTCTGAAATAACACACATTACGAGGGGCTCAGCTTTTTTATCACTAAAATACAAATCTACAGGAGATTGTACTTCAAAGGCACTTACTCCATTTTGCGAGGCGCGTATAATCCCAACATTTGGAGAAAGCAAGCAAGAAATAGGTTGGTCGCCCCTGCAGGATAATTCCCACTGCGCAAATGCAGAGCGATCAAACTTAACACCTTCACGCCGCCGCGGAGAGGGCTTTACATATCAGCAATTCCGTTCGCTTTTGCTTGCTCAAATCGGAAATAAGTTTATGAATCGCGAAATAAGGATTCACGTCGGAAACGGCATCCGTCTCGCTCCACTGCATTCACCCAAGGCGGATTACCCACCATGAAGTCAGAAACCGTCTTTGGAACCACGTCGAGGCGGATTCAGGCTGCCAGCGGTGCGGAGTCAAGAGAAGCCTTTGAGCAGGACTTCCCCATCATAACTGCTGCATAGCTCGTCGAGAGATCCACGGCCTTGGTCTCCATACGCGTTCATGACGCCATCCATGGTGTCCCATAGCGTGGGCTGATGTCGGCAGCTCGGCATTGAATCCCTCTTCCTGGAACCTGCGCCGGTAGGGTATCGGTACTGCGTTGGAGTCTTGTAAGGAGGCGCAGGTTAAAGCTTGGTCGATGGGCCAGAACCACAGCAGAGGCACCAGTAGTGCAGGAGTTTCAAACGAGGCGTATTCGCTGTTCACCCTTCGACGCTTTTTTCGAATGGTGAGCTTTGATGCATCGACCGCGGATGGTGAGGTTGTTACCAGGAGGCTTTGCGTCTTCAGAAAGTCAAGCGAGCCTGTCACGTTTTCTGCTGACTCTCAAAGCCACAACATTTGATCTTTTGGGCGTTCGCGTAAAACGTAGATGATCAAAGACGATGCTTTAACTGCCAGTGCCTGCGCGCCTTTGATCTGACCGCCATAATTCGTCGATGGTCTTCATTTAGCCTGACGCCTCATAAGGAACGATTTCCGTCTGGGGAGACCAGGGCTTTGGCTTGAATCGCGCTTCTTCCATGCCTTGATGGTTTCAGATGTTCGAGGATTCGATGCGCTTTGCTTTCGGAATGCTTGTCGTCATGCCGCACGTAATCGGATCACGGGAGCTTTGGCAGACGACGAGCTCTGGTTGAACCCGATGGCAGGCTCGCCTGATTTTTGGTGCGTGAAGAGCCAGATGACTCAGATATCCATTACGGCGGCGCCAATCAACGAATTGCCGCGACATTTGCAGCTGGGTGCCCGACCATGAGGATCGCTTCGCGAATGGTGTTGAGCCATAGGGACACTTCTCCCAGCTCCACTGCTGCGGGGTTCAAATTCGGCGATGTACATCTTGACCTTCTACAGTTCGGCCTGCTGCGTTCCGGGAATGATGGCCGCCTTTCACAAGCGACCGTTCCGCTTCCCTGCAGTTTCAAGCTACATGGTGGCCAGAACTGGTTGGTCTCGTTCAGGAGGTCCGCGGGCCCATGGCCGGCTCGCAAATCTTCAGGGCTCATCGGTGGCTTGGTGGGCATTGACTCGGTATACCAGGCATTACACTGGGCTTTGTCCGGCATTAGCCGAGGAGCCGACGTTTACTGCCTGCTGGTCGGTAAATGAACGTACCTGGCTCGTAGGTCCACGGATTGCGCCAGCATGCGGACTCTGTCCAGGTAAGCAGACGCGTTCGTCACCGAATAGTTGGCGAGGAGTTTATAAAGCTGCCTCTTTGAAAGTAGCCGACTTTCAATGTCGTAGGGATCAAGCAAGCTTGACCTCGCGAAAAGATTCTCCTTGGCAATGAAGCCACGGAGCAGGACAGCAATGCCTCATATGCGGCGCCATTTGGCGGCTGTTCCCCCAGGAGACTTGATCTACCGTCTTTGGTAACGCTCATTCAGCAGATCTGTTTGATAATGCGCAACATCACGCTGTCGCCGGAGGCGTGGCGTATTCGATCAGCGAGTTCGTTCCGGGTCGAATGTGCGCCTTGAGCGGCGGAACCATGAACGCGTTGACGGCTTCCTCAGCCGATCCTCATCCGTCTTCAGGACAGCCAGGACGCGAACACCAGATAAATCGTCGAGTCGGAAGCACCAAGGTGTGCTGAATGGGTGGAATCGCCAGCCTGCGGCCACGCCTGTTTCACGGCGGGTAAGCCCGGTGCGGTAGATATCGGATTTCGCGACGCGTAGCCGAGGAGAGCGACGGCTGGCGCGCCTCGACTGAAGACAGGAGGGCTGATAGACGGTACATGTACCTGTACTGTCAGGTCGCCCGCGTCCGATTTCATCGATGCTCGCGCCCCTTGTTACCGTCAGTCGTGGATGACCTGGTGCCCAGGGCAATCTCACGCATTCACGTAACGCGCGGAGACACCTGGCGGCGCGTTCGCGGGCATCAAACGTGTCAAGCAGACTGTCGCCTTTTCGTCCGGGCAGGGCATCGCGGCACCAACTACCAACACGGCAAACGCCGTATGCATGATCTGATGACGGCTGAAAATCTCATTCGGTCGAACATGCATTTCTTGTCATTCCATTTGCGGCGGTCAATCAAGCGGCATATCACGTTTTGATTACGCATGAGTAAGAATCCCATGTTGATCGAAATCGGCAAGCAGCATGGGTGCCGTCGCGCCGGAAGCCATCTTCGATGGAGGCTTTCCAGAGCACGCTGCCTCCAGCGCATCACCAGAACTTACAAAGCGTGGATATCATTATTGCATTAGTAGACAAAGGAACAGACTTCCCTGAAGTCCGGTCAGGCGGTCCCTCGTGCTGGTTTGATTCCTCACTGCGTACCTTAGCCGAGGTGCAGCGAGCACTGCAAGTCGATATTGAAATTCCGTACCCGCTCGGCTGGGAACGAAAGGTCGTTCTCATTATTGTTGACAACTGGGCATCGCTTCAGCAACCGCACGAGATGATTCTCTTCGGGAGGCTTTGTTTCAAATTCGGGGCCTCTTACCGCTTCATCCGGGAAAATATTCCGCTTCGCGCAGCGTGTAGAAGTCGTTGACCACCTCGATGCCCAGAAATGTCTCGTTCGGTTCGCTTCACCATGAAGATGCTCCCCCTCTATTCTTTGCTGGGTATTCACCGGTTCACCGGAAGCGTGGCTACTGTCCTGGACCCGGTCGGCGCGGTTTGAGAGCATCGGATCGCCTGTCTTTGTGTTTTTCCTTAATTTGCCTTGGGGTTTACAGCAACGCATAACGCAGCACATGGGACCAATGCTGAATGCACGGTCCATTTGCCCAGCTTCATCTGCGCAATCACGATTTCACCACAATCGCCGAGAGCATGCTTTTGCCGCGCTGATACCGCAACACTCCTCCAACGGCAGCTGTACGCACCCATATCAGCTCGGGCGCTGGCCGCGGAGATCCTCTCGATCTGCATAACTTTGACGTTCAGTGGTTCCCGGAATCAAGTTCATTTCGATTTGATATCGGTGATAAGCGCCATTGGCACTATCCTCATAGTCGCGATGCCAGCCATGAACTGGCGCCATCGAAGCCAATCGCGGGGATGCATTGCCCGTTGGCGACCATTGCTCGTTCAGCAACATCCAGCATCTGCAATGCGGGTTTCCGTTAATGGTCTGGCGAACTCGTCACGTTGATATAGCAACGAAGAAGCCTTCAACCCGATCCATTCCGTGATCGAGTTCAATTCCCACAGGTATTGGACCCGACTCCATGACTCGTCGTTGATACGGGCCAGCAGACCATTATGGCTTGAGGTCTTCTTCGCAGGTATTTCAATGTCGCATCCATTCGGCGATGTTGTCCCGCAACACCTGCATTCGGCACACGTCTGCAGCCACGCACGCAACGGGCTATACTCTGCGGAATTCCACCGCAAATCCATGGGCATCAACGCGGCGACGTTTCGAGACAACCGACTGACAGGAACTCTCCTCACGGGGGGGAGGCCCTCATCCCTTACTCACTTAATCGGACATCAGCGTAGAGGTCGGCTGCCATCGACCTCCAGTCAACGTTTCCTCTCCGGTGTTCGTAGTATCGGAACCATCCGGCGTAGTGAGGTTGAAAACTCAATGGATCAACATCGTCATCCGGCACAGGTTTCGACATCTTCCGGAACGTTCGTCCGAATGATCGATGTCCTCGTCAGGAAATACAAAGTCTGGCGGCAAAATTCTCCGCCGATTCGCCGGACTCAATCGCTTCGCGGGTGAAATCCCTCCTCCTGATCGACATCGAATTTGCCCATGAAGGCGAGGACGACGGATCGCCGATATCGCCCGTGCTTGGTTTCCTTCTGCGTAGGATCTCAAGCGCATGTGCATCACGAAATCTTTGCATTACGAGAGTTAATCATCATGGGAAACGGTTGCCTATCTCAATGGCGCGATGTTCATGTTGGAACAATCTTTCAATCAACGACCATGGAGTGTCGAAATGGATGAGTCTGTGGCTCAGATAGTGCAGGTTCAGACCTTCAGAGGCCACATCGGAGGCCACGAGAATAGCAGTGGCAGGCGAGGACTTCGTACCGAAATCCTCGACGATTTTCTGCTGTTCCACATCACTCATGCCGCCATCCATGGAGACGATGGCCTTCTTCGGTAGTTTGAGATCCTGCCGCAAGTGCTCACTCGAGATAGTTCTTCGTCTCGATGCGTTCCGTGAAGATCACGATACGGTCGTCGGCGTCTTCACCGTTATGCCAACCGTAATCGGCGCTGCGCAGAAGCTGCAGCAGTCTCTGGTACCGGGGAAAAACTGCATCGGGACCAATCTTCTCTAAAGCGGCCTTGACTCCTTCAAGCCTGTCGATGTCTCCGGTCTGGTCGGACGCATCTTTTTGGCAAAGCCGCTTCACCTCGCTCGTCGATGGTCTTGATGCACGCTGCCGGCGATGAAAACAGACTCTTCTCAAAAACATCGTCTTTGAACAGGAAAGGAATTGCTTCTCTTCTGATGCATATCCATGACGAGTTTCATATTGGTCAAGTCAATCGAACGCCTCTTCCTCGGCTGCGGTGGCCATGCATTTCTCCTGCGTCACCTTTGCGCTCCGGGAAGCTGCCTGACCTCGGCCATCAGCCGTCCTTCTTTGAAAACGGCGGACGTACAGGTGTTCGACATCTCTTGTCGCACTGCCCGGATCGGGCAGAGTGAAGCTGTCGAGCATGTTCATCAACGAAGCGAAACTACGCGCGCGGCCGTCATGAGCCAGAGCGTGAGGCAAGTCGCTGCTTGGCAAGCTTGGCACGTTGCGCGCTACGGCCGTTTGACGGCACGGTCGGCGACATTCTGGGTCATCATCAATCACGATGATGTCCCAATACGGGCTGCGCCATATTGGCGCGTCCCGTTTCAACGTATCACGGAGATGATCACCTTTGTCGTAGTAGGGAGAACGTTGGCGTGTTCGCGGGAATCTCGGAACGCAAATCTGCTGGATACGTGAGGAATCCAAGCTGATCAATGGAATGGTGAATCGCTCCCACATCTCCTTTCTGGAACTGGTAGAAACTATCATGCTTTTCAAGCCGTTGGCCTATCACGAGAATGTGGCGGCCTTTCAGCGGCGCTTTGATTGAAAGCTCCTGACATCAGTGTATGTCTCAGCTTCCGCGTAGTCTCTGAAGGCCAAGCACCGACGGCATCGGCGATGAGGATTCGCTGGCGCGGCTGGGCGAGCGCCTTCGTGCCGGTAGAACGAGCTGGTACGGCAGGGAGTCCATGGCGGCTTGCGACATGAGTCCTCGCATCAGTCGCAGCGCTGGCGCGCAGACTTCGATAAACGGGCGCGTATTTTGTTGCTCTTGCCGAGGTAAGTCGGGAATGAAAGCAGGTCTCTCACCTCGATCGACAGGCGTGACAGTCCTCAGACTCACAGAGCAGAACGTGGCCGTCATGTCCCGCACAGAGCGATGCCGCACGAGACGGCGTGGATTACCAAGCACTGTTCCGGCTCAATCTCTTATCGACAAGCCACTCCCTGGCCGCGAACCAGAACTCGCCTGAGAGCAATTTCGTTCCGAATGCGCGCCAAAAAGCTCATCGCCATGTACTTCCCTTATATGTTTTAATCCTAACAGCCGCACATATTGTATGCCAATAGGGGGTGGGCTTCATCAATTTGCCGCACGAATGCGACACGCACACGCTTTTGTTCATTGGTACTTGTAATTATCTACATTTTCGATTATCACTCTTTGTTAAACTCCTCCTCGCCCTCATCGCAACGTAATGCAGCGAATACAAATACCGAGCCCCTTTGATAGAAGAGAGTAAATCACCGAATATAGCTGCACTGGTGCAATATGACCGAGAAGAGCAAGGCGGACTCACAGACAACCCAAAACACTTCCGACCTTACGAGCAAACAGCGGAGCTCAAGCCTTTTCTATACCCTCAATATGACGAATCGGACCACTCACCCTATGTGAAGAGGCTTCTGAAAAGGCGTTGCGGGCGAGGATAAAAGATACACAACATAGCTCTATCAGGAAGTCTATGGTTCCGAAAAAGCAGCATTCTTTGAGAAAGTCGTTTGAAGACCTGAGGAAGAACGCCCTCATACGACCAGAACGATCTCATCCTTGGCGCCTTTGGCTGCACAGCTTGGCGGAACAGGATGATAAGAAAAACCGATTTCGTTTCCGATAAGGATGGTTCCGCTTCTCGAAAGAACCATCCGAAATGCTTCCCCAAAACCTTCTTAACGATTCATCCATAACCAATCTCATCCAAAAAGAGATCATTAAGCAGCTTCTATATGGAACAGACCCGAAAAAGATTCCGGCATCGCATTTACATATAGGATGAACGAAATCGGACTAGGCAAGCAACTACTTTCCTCTCTTGCTTTCTTTGGCAAGTATGCTGTTCATTCTTAATATCTAGCGAATGGCCTTATAAAGCTAGAGTTCAAAAAAAACCTTTGACCTGGCTTACCAATCCTGACAAGCATTACCAAAAAATTTTAAGGAAATCGTCATACTTGGCCTATCATTGTAGCAACGTTCTCGCACTATTACATTATTTCGGCACCCGCATCCATCTAGCCAAAATAGATGTTGAACAGCAGGCATTACCCTTGAGAGAAATCTCGACTCCTATTTCGACTCAGTATCTTGATGAAATCATATATATTCCTTTGAAAAGACGGGAATCCGAACTGTATTTTTCGAAGATCTTGATCGTTTTCAAAGATGCTCAAATCTGATTCATTACGCGAGCTAAATCAGATTCTTAATAATGACCCAAAGCTGCAACGAACAAAATCGACGATTCAGAAAATCAGTCGACGATTGCAATTTCTCTCAAGCCTTTTGTAGAGGAAAAGTTCTCAGTCCAGTGCACCTATGCTGTGCTCGTATACGCTATTCATGATGCGATATTCAGCAATCAATATGTTTTGCTGACGAACAGGTGAGTAATAAAGAATTGTGTCTCATTTTTCTCTCGCGCGAAGTTTTTTGACCCTCATCATTCCAGTAGTGCCATTCGTCTCGGCAAGCAATTATACCAAATCGCATTAGAAACATTGAAGATGTTTTTGATGCGAATGACCCTCAAATGATTAACCTTCTTGAACTCGTTGCAGATGCAGTTCCCCGATAAACGCACCTTGACAATATTCGCAATGAGTTCATTGTTCATAGGGAACATCTATTTGTTCAATCTCCAGAAGGAAGATTCACCCCTAAACTCGGTCCTCGAAGAGCCTCATCTTCTTGCGTTCATCATATATAAAAAACTGTTATCTTGATGATTCAGTAAAAATACATGATGGTAAGAGCAAACTCATTCTTTTTATAATCACGCTAGAGAGCTAACAAAAAACAGAAACTGCCTGATTTGATTAATCAAACTCATAAATTAGAAGATCAAATCAGCAAGTTTACAGATGAATCATGTGCTGAAAAACATGCTCGAACTTTTAAAGCAAAGCTGCCGCTTTTATGGCTTTAGTCGCGAACGTTTCAGAAGACGATGACGCTTCACTGGAAATAGGCTTCAATGCCAATAATGCATCAGATGCTTCCAAGCCACAAGCATGGGAGAAGCTGTCCGGGTGCGGAGAAGCAGATCGGAATTTAAGTGTTAAATATGATTCTCGTTGGACAAGAAATGGTGAAACCCCGGCTAATCCCATACAGCCTGTTGGAGAAGGGTCATGAACACTTCACTTGATATCGGTCAATGGAAGAAGCGCAAAAAGATAAATCTTAATACGAATAAAAACGCCGACTTATCAAAAACAATCGAAGACCCACGTTCCCGGAAGATTGGACCATCCTCCACTTGAGGAGTCACAAACCACCGCAGACAACTCTCGGCAAGGATTTTTACGTCGACGGAAACATATCCCCGCTATACCGACTTATTCCTCACTTGATGGATCGGTCAGACTAATGTTTCATTCCACGATATATACGGATGAAGGTATAACTAGGAACGCGCTGAACTTCTTTATTCTTCATCATATTGATGGCAATAATCCGGACTATCAGTTCAAACTTGACGATGAGGACTCTGAAGATGTCCTTCGTCGGATTAGGCGTAAAGATAGGGGCAATATTCCACCAACATCGAGTATTGAACATTGATTTGTTGCATTACATGCAATCGCACTGTGATGATTCTGGATACCAGACGTGATACCAATCAAATTATCGAGATGCTATCCCTCGTTGGACAATGAGACCGCTGAATTCGTTTCAGCATATCTGGACCGTCTTGACGATGATGCCAGTCCACTGATTGCCGAAATGGCGAGCCACAGCCAGAACTTCTGCTTAGCTTCCCAGTCCAACGAGGAACAACAGACACTGACACGCTTTGCAAAGCAACGACGTAGCATTTCATCATCTATCAAGAGAAATCCAATACAATCGCAGACGGTAACCTTGCCGATTTTTCTTACAGAATCATTGGCGAAGCATCCCAATCTTTAAGATTCCAATATCGCCCGTCACTGTCGAACCTATGATCCAGATTCTCAACGATGGGGAAAGTCAGAATAGACTCCCTTTCCGAGCTGGGGTTATAAGGGATTCAAAATTCTGGGTTGCGATACCCCTGTGCGGAACAGAACCTATACGTATTTCAAGAAGCAAATCTTTGAAACCGCGTTGGATACCATAAGCCAGTCAGATAATAATCAGGATGATTCATATAGCGGCTGCGATAGACTTCCTGCACTCAACACGATTATGCACGTCAGCAGAACAGTGTATGCGAACGTGCTTGGGCATCTTGAGGAATATTTTGGCCTTCTGACAGAAGATGAATATACATTGATTGTTCGCCCGACCAGAATATCGCTGATGACTTATTCCGCATCCTTGACAATATTTGTCAACAGGCCGGCGAAGAAGAGGACGCAGAAAAACTTATCCATACACTGCTGAATAGGTGCTCGCCACCTGCCCGTCTTCCCCTTTTTGATAATCGTTTTGAGAATTATGCCGATGCGCTCATGGAATGCGATGCAGTTCATTTCACTCCGATGAACCTCCAGTGGGCTTTCACCCATGACGCTCACCGAACATGAATCCTCAATGACCACGTGGATCCAAAAACATGACTCTTTCGAACAAGGCGATACAGACGAGAATCTTGATAAAGAAAAAACTCGCTGAAGATACAATCAATCTTCCATCCACCATTCTGAAGAGTGATAAGAAAATACAGCTTCTCCAAGAACTCAAACTCAACGTTCCTATTCCCACCTCATCCATAGAGCCGGATAAGCAAAACCTTGAACAATGCCCTGAGATATATGCTCAGCTTCTCAAGAATGGTCTCGTTGCCGATACGGCAGAATCCTTCAAGGCCCTAGATGGACTGCCATGGCCCGTACGGGAAGCTTGGATTAGGGAATCACAGAAATTCGCCGATTATCTTGGTGACGCAAATCTCCGCCCCAATGAAGCATGCTACATCGTCTGCAATAAGGATTCACGATTAAAGAAATCCGCGGAAGCCATTATGGACAATTTCCGCGACTACACGGAAGGAGCCGACGAGCCAGATCTCCTCAATGCATCGGCTGCGCTAATCAGAGAAGGAAGGGCCCTTGACGAAGCAACGCGTCAGGAACTTGCCGAATATGACGATGGATTAGACAATACCCCTGTTTCTTCTCGATGCAGGACTTGAACGTCAATCAACAATTGCTATGTTTGCCGATGCTCTTGAATATGCAGCTAGTCGAGACCAACCCGAAAACAAGATTGTTGAAAAAATGAAACAACTTTTCCAAAAACTTGGAGATGAATATCTGAAATTCACTGACCCTAATAGCAAATGCATTACCCTTCCAAACACTGCAGAGAATCAACAGATCATCCAAGCCATCCCCCATTGGAATTCGCAACTCATACCGCAGACTGAAGAAATCAATGAGGAAAATCTAATAAAGATTAGACGAGATCAAAAGCTCTGGAACGGATTCTTCAAGCAAGATAAGTAACCTTGCAGCCAATACTTGAGTCCATTAACCAATTAGACTACAAGTAATCTACCTGAGCGATGGGGCTGGGAGCGGCAGACAATTCAGCTGCCGCTCCCAGCCCCCACCCCATTTCAGTCGCCCATCTCAATCACATAAGTCGCGACTTCATCTTTCACTGCAAAGGAATCATCTACGCCACTGTTTCGCTTTTTCATGAAGTTCCTGCTCATCAAAAGCCTCACCGCAGCAATCTGCCAGACGCCGAAGCACATCAATCTCTTGGCTTGTAATCTTGCCATCGACCGCTGCCATAACAGTACATGCACGATAAATCGGAGCAGCGTCACCAATTTGACTCAGCATGCTCCAGATTTTGGAATAATCCACTTCTACAGTGTTGCGTATTTCATCTAACGTCTTAGCTGAGACACCTGACTCGCTACTGATCAAAGTCAGATAATGAAACAATGTATATTCAGCCTCATCCGGCTGTGCACCATTTACAGCAATAATCATCCAAGCGGCCCATAATAATTCATCCAAGCAATGCTCCGAAGCATTCACCATGCGCTTTGCGGATTCAATCATCTTGGCCTCTTTGCGCATGATTTCACGGGCTTTATTTGCCGTTACCTTCGTCATCCAATAATTCACACCCGTAGACAGCGGTATGCTCACCACCGGAATTGAAATTTTGATGATATTGCGCTGCAATAAATACTTGCCGATAACCGGAAGGCTTTTTGGCTGCGACGAGTCTGGGACCTGAAAAAAATCGCTTTTACCACTGGTCGGACCACAGCCGGGACCCCTTTTAGAACAGCATTACCGGCATCCTCTCCAACCTGTATGGCAAAAGCTATTCTGATCAGTTTCCACAAATCTTCAGGATCGTCCAAATCCAGTGGAACGCCATATAAAAACTGCAATATCATATGCCAAACGAAGCTGCAGCTGAGAAGCATAAACTAAATCCACACCGAACGCAGTAAGACCAGCTGGCCCAGTAACAGGGGGAAGCACCACCAGCTGATCCTAGGTCGCAATAACAGCTGTGGAATACGCCGCTGCAGTCAAAGACCCCTCTATCCCCGCATATTTGGCCGCCAGTTTTATTCGGGCTTGGACGATTGCATCAGGAGGAAGGTTGGGATATTTTCCCCAAAATAGTCAGCATTCACCTTCTGGACATACTTATCAAGAGAGAAGGTCAGCAACTTCGCAAACCATTCTCCATTTTTGAATTCATCAATATTGATGCCCTTTGACGAAATTCTTAATATCCACAATTTGATTTTGAACCGCCTTACGTGTGTCCTTGTCACTTTTCGCTTCCTCAAACAGCGAATCATCGGAAGTCATAGAGCCAACCCTCTTCATTCGTATTCCTTTGTCTTCCCATCAAAGTGTAGCCTGTTCCACTTTCCATCCATTGAATCCGGGTTAGCCATGTTCTCCCTACTCTGATAAGACGCACTACGTTTAACGCCCATGGTATCTGCTCACTTACTTGTTCGATGGATGATATGCGAACAATGCGCATTTACCATAAGCCATGTTTTCTTCGCGAGCGCGAGGGACTTCCAGCAGATAGATTCTGCGTTCAAGTCAACGAATCAATCAAGGCCACTCGCGCATTTGTGCGCATTTGCACGTATTTGCACGCACAAATGCGCGCACTCAGATCCTGATCACATACTTCGTCATTCGTACGGCATGTTCAATCGCCAAGAGAAACCAACGATGCTCCCATGAAACTCCTTGGCAGTAAAACGCACAACGAGATATTGAATCAGGGAATACGCAAGCTGCAATCGCGTCATTGTAATCCGAATCGCGTCGCAATCGCGTCATAATCGCGTCATCAAAATCCGACTCCCGTCATAATCCGTCATGATCGGGTAGTGTCCGAAAAACATGGCTGTAATGAAAAGATTCCTCCAACACCATGAGCCAGCAGATGCCACACTGTTACGGCATGCTTCAAGTTACAATTAGCTCTTATGACTTCGACGGATAGAGGTGCAACGAAAACACTGGATGAACTTATGCAGCATCTGTGCGATAACGGCATCGCGTGTTCTGGCGAATTGCAAAAAGAGAATTGAAAACCGTCCTATCGACGTGCGGCATTCGTTTTCATGCTAGGTTAACAATTTAATTGCGGTGGAAGCCTTCGGGCGACACCTAGGAGGAGCCGATGCGTCGCCTTCTCCTTTTTAATATCTCCAACCCATCGGGTTTTTTTCAGTCATCTATCTCAATCGCATGAATCGTGACTTCGTCGTCTTCCGAGGACTTAGCTTCTCTGAATTCCGGGCGGAGTTCCATACCGGTCTCATCGAACTCACCATTTAGATTGCGCACGAGCACATCGGCCAATCGACCACTCGAGTTCTTGGCCATGTTCTCCTCACTCTGATAAGACGCACTGTGTTTAATGCCCATGGTATCTGCTCCTTCATTCGTTCGATGGATGATATGCGGCATGTTCAAATCGCCAAAGAATGTACAGTCCTATCCAAGGCTACGTTTACGGCCTGAAACGCGGTGGGTCTCTTCTTCTCTGTAACAACGGTAGAGCATTCCTTGAGACACGCTAGAATCGACCAATCGAATCAACTATGCTAGTGTGAATAATAACAGTAGCCTCCAAGCCTCTTAACAATGCTCAAATCCGGAGGCTCTTTTTTTTTATCAAGCCACGCAAGGATAAGTCATGACGAAGCGGCCAAAAAACAATACAAGAGATGATGACGCTTCTAGTCGAAGAACGAGGCTTGGATATCACCGGATTCTCCGATTTCAGTACCGTCCTTCTTGATTGCAACTATTACAGATTGTCCGGCTACTTCCGAGCCTTTCAGATTGATCCTTCCCATGGCAATAATCGCTTTCGAAACGGAACACATTAGAGATTTCATGATCCCCTATTTAATGGATGAACAGCTACGTCTACTCATCCTTCGTGGAACATCATCCTTAGAACAAACGCTTCGGGCTCACATTTCGCTTACTACCTTGCTCAAAACGGAGGAGCCTACTCCTACACGGAACTCAGCTCATATAAGACAATCAAATATTCCGATGGCACCGAAGCCAGAGAAGTTCTGATTGAGAACATCCACAAATGGCTTGAACGCTCCAGCGAGGTATGCATTCGCCATTATCGGAAGAACAACGAGCCTATTCCCACATGGGCGGCGGTCGAGGCGATGCCCTTTTGACACTCTCTCAAAAATGATTTCATTGCATACCAACACAACAGCTGTTGACGAACTCAATCAGTCGCTTTCTCTAGGGAAAAATCGTCAACGTGCTGCGGCAAATCATTCACAGCATGGTGTATCTACGCAACATTTGCTCGCACCATTGCCGTCTTTGGAACAGAGAGATTGTCCTTCCTCCCCAGTCCTGATGCCACAGCTGAGCGCTATGGCTCATATGCTTATGAAGACCGCTCCGTCTGGAAATCTCTTATTGTTCTCATGGATTTAATCGATGGAATAAAAAAGAATTCCACATATTCATCCATGCTTATAAAAACAAGCTGAGTCGAATGATAACTATTTCTGGGGGATTATGTCATCCTAAACGGTGGCATTAGACACAGCCACCTGACCAATATTTGTCAACTCCCCGAATCTCATTGTCATGAGAAAGCCCAGTATCGAAGAAAATGATAAATATAACACACCTCAGATAATGCGGAACATCGGATTGGAGGTTATGGAATTGACGAATATCACACGCTGCATTTCAGCCAGTCTGTCCTGCAGTTCAGTGGTAATGTATCGTTTTTCACCAAGTCGATCTCCCCGACCAAAAGTCGATACAAGATCATCACGCAAAGCCCACTCATCAATCATTGGATTGGCGGTGTCGTCAAACTGATAGATGAAATCGATATCCGAATCCGTATGCCCCCCCCTCGAGCCATGGAACCGAACAGGTACAGTTCATTGACATGATGCTGCAGCGCGATAGGACGAGCAATCTCCGCTATCTGCTGCGGCATAGCGACCCGCGAAATCACATCAAGCGCTTTCATAGAGCTAGAACATGTGCAAGTTTTTTTCCACCTGGCGCATGACATCATCTTCCAAAATTCCAATGCGTTGGCCCAATGCCGAAGTGTGCACTGCAAGAATCTTCTCCGTCATCACCCAACTTATTTTAATCAAACCATTCTGCGTAGTAGGAGGAACTTTAACCCGGGTAGTCATATCATCCGACGTAAAAGAAGTCATCAGGCATACCACGGTAGAGTCAAACCCTCGATTTCGTCATTCTGCACAACGACAACCGGCCGAGGCTTTCTCGCGTAACCATCAGCCAGCACAGTCCATATTTCACCCCTCCTCATCAGCGATCATCCTCATCGACAAATCATTAGCGAAATCAGAAGCCTCCCGTTCATTCTCGAACGGTTCCGCAACCTGTCGAACTCGTACCTGGTATGGGAACCCCTGATATTCATTAAAGGACGAGACGAACATACGCAGCGCATCAGCCGTGGAAAGACCGAGCTTTTTGTCGTTTCACGGAACTCTTCCGCCTGATCATCATCAACACGTGTCGCAAGCTGAACTACTATTGCCACTCCAATCACTATTTTTTATCATTTTATATCTTATTGACATGTTTTGCTAATATTCCATATCTGGATTACTAAAACTCTAGATTCACAGAATTTGCAATGTGGCAGCCGAACGCCGAAATCCCGAAGCATGAGCGTTGGAATTCCAACGCTCATACTGCCATAATCGCCAAACGGTGCCACAAACAAGCCAACAAGCATTTTCATAAAGCAGAAGCTGCGTGACCGTCTCCAAGAAAACGTCCGCAGCCCCCTACCTGCCACCGGTCAACAACTTCGCTCTTCGCCATCCCGTAATTATCAACATCAACGATGCTGCCTGCACGTATATCGGCGTCACTTCATCCCTTCGATATTCCATTTCCATAAGCCGGAATTTAACCAATGACCTTGTTGAACCGGAACATTCCGTCCGCGAACTGCTCGTCCAGTTCTTCGGAGCACATTTCCGGATCATTCGATCTTGGTGATATTTATTAAAAAACTCTACAATGTGGAAGCCGCAGCGATTGACATAAAAATGAATGTTGCGCTGCTCAAAATACGGTGACCGTTTCCCACACTTTCACTTCCGGATACAGTTTTTCAACAGCGCACCAAGCAGCATATCCGATACCTTTGCTATGGACAGCCGGAGAAACAAAAAGAAGATCAAGGTCACCTTTTTCGCCGTCAACTTTGATCACTATGCCGCCGACTTTTTGACCGTCCAGTACGATACGGTAGGCTTCACCGCCGTCAATGGACTGCTCAATCGTATCCCGCGAAATGATTTGTCCTTCTTCCTCAAAGTGGTCATCTCTAAGTCCAAATTCTTCCATCGCACCATAATTAAAGGCTTCCTGATTATCCAAAATAAACTGTTCTCTATCGCTACATTCAAGCGGAAGCAGCTGCACAATAGCACCTTCATGTCTTTGCTCCTTGAAATTCTGATTTGGCAAATACCTCTCACTGTAGACCAACGATTTCACGTCGCATTATCTAGGCCGCTGCGGGAGAACACGAATTCGGCACCTAACGGCCCGATTCCGATAAAAAGCTGGATCACGCTCGACGCCGACAGTAAGCGGCAGGCCGCGATTGCCCCGACCGCACCAACCAGATGAATCGCAGGACACGAGCATCGACACAAACGCTGAGACACAACAACAGGGTAATGGGCTAGCCGAGAGACTCAAACAGCAGTAAGGCCCGATCCGAAGAGACGGCCCATTTTCGCTAGTTGCCTTGCTTGTGGCATTCGAACGCCGAAACCCGAAGTACAATCGTTGGAATTCCAACGCTCATACTCGCCATAATCGCCAAACAGTGCCACAAACAAGCCAACAAGCATTTTGGGGAAGGCTTTTCACGTAATGTTGCGCTCTATCATTGATAAAGGCATCCAGCAACCGCATACCGTAAGGAACCACATGCGCTATTTCACTTCGGACACGCATTTCGGCCACCCTCTGGTCACCGCACTGCGCGGATTCCTGAACAATGGCAGGCTCCGCGCCGAATACCGTGATGTCTGGCAGGCGCAGGGTCGTGCCGCCGCGCACACGTGGATCAAAACAATATGTGCGCGACAATCAGACGTCGTTCAAAGCAATCTGCGACATCACACGCCATGAGAACACCATCATCGGCAACATCAACGAGACCGTCGGGCGTGATGACGAGCTATGGATTCTCGGCGATCTCTCCCTACCGTTGCACCGTCGAGCACACGCTCGACTGTCTACGCCGCATCAACTGCCGCCATCTGCACCTGATCATCGGCAACCACGACCGCAACTTCCGGCTCCGCTCCAATGACGCGCTATACGAGAACGTGTTCGAGACCATCGACGACTACCGTGAGATCGACATGGAGCTTCCCGTTCTCGACGGAACCGGCAAGCCGACGGCCGCAACCACACGGCAGACCATAGGCATGAGCCACTTTCCCAGACTCTCGGCATTGACCGAAGAACACGGCAACTGGCCGGAAAACTGGAACAAGTTCGCCGATGTGGCACCGACCACCGAAGGTTGGCTGCTCTATGGTCACACGCATCAAGGCATTCCAAACGGCACCGATCCGCTCAGCGTGAACGTGGGGCTCGACGCATGGGATTTTAAGCCAGTCAGCGAGCAACAGATCCTCGCCTGGTTCACATTCCGGCACGCCGACCAATCAAAGTAAATTCCCCGAGCATGCGTCATCGTCCGGAGACAAAGCGGGTGAGGACTCCCGACTTGGCCAAGGCTCGGTAGAGGATCCACGAGCCGAACCCGGCGAATACGGCCGCGCTTAGCAGTTCGCATGCGGTGCCGATGAGTCCGCGCGGGGCTGAAGAACGAAAAACGCCTGGTAGTAGAAGAACAACAGGTAGAAGTTGTATACGATGCCGATCGCCACGGATGACAGCAATGTGACGCCAAGCGTCCAACGGCGGTAGCGGAACACCGCGAACACCGTTTCGGCGGCGAGCGCCTGCACGAGCGCGATCACTACCAGACTCACACTGTATTTCGTAGCCGAGCACCACTTCCACGAACGAGGCGACTAACAGCACGTAGGCCGACGCGCCCGGTTTGCGTACGATCAGCAAGCCCAGTGTGGCGGGGAAATAGAACAATGCGTGCAGCAGTGCCGCGGAGCCTGGAAGTATCAGAGTCAGTAAAGGAAACAAGCCATAGGACATGCCATCGAACACCCAGAACATCACGCCGGACATTACGCCGACGGCCGCTCCGACGGCGATGTCGATGACACGCCATTTCAGGGATCTGCGTGTTTCCTCCGTTGTTTGCGGAGCATGCTTCAGCATCGGGATGCGTGGTTTTTTGGGTAATCGTTTCAGAGGATGGCTCTGCCATGATGAATCCTGCCTTGGTTGACGCCGCGCACCGTGAGTTGGAGATCGCGGCGGTCGCCGTGGGCCGTTCGACTCGACCTGCGCGGCCCGGGCAGGAACGACGCGCGCCATTATACGGCCTATTGTTGCCGAAAATGTTCCATGCTCCGAGTTCCGGCGGTTTTCGCTCCTCAACGCATAGGAAATTCGCCGCTCGCTGACATGTATGATGCCATGTAGGGAAAGCCAAGAAGCCGCGCATCCAGTCAAAATGCGTGGCTTCTTGCTTGAGCAAGCACTGTTTCAGTGGGGAATGACTTCAGCAACGTCCTTCGTACAGGAAGTAAGACATGGGCTCGTCATCCGCCAAAAGGCTTGTCGTGCCGACCGTCAACCCGCTGGACGAGCTGTCTGTCGGATTCGGCCGCGAGGACCCCTCGTTCCGGTCATCACGTTCGGCTTTGCGGATTAGTCCGCGATGGTCGTAGAAGCCGACATCGCATGTGCTGTCGGTGAACAGGAAGTATTCGCGCAGGCCGGCGTCATGGAATACGCCAAGCATATGGTTGAACAGTCTGCGCCCCACTCCCATGCCTCGTGCGGCCGGGGAAACGACGAACAGCACCACTTCGGCCTCGTACTCCTTGCCCGCGTCATGTTTCAACGCCTCGTCGGCCTGCAGAATGGCCAGCTGCGCAAGCAGACCGTGACGTCCCTCGTGGCTTGCCAGCAACGGCAACGTGAGGCAATGTCGGCGCAGCATATGGCGTGTCCGCTGCCGACCGGTGATATCCGAACGCAGCGATCCGAGAATCACGCCGAGCACTTGCCCATTGTTTCGGCCACATATGCTTTTGGTGGTGCGGGCCAGGCAATCCTGCATGTCGATTGCGGCAAGCCGATGCATGTTGCGCAGACGAATCGCCTTGCGTAGTTCGGCGCGACGCTTATCTGGGCCTGACGTCTGTCCGACCTCGTCATGCGTGTTGTGTGAATCGTTGCCATCGTCGTACCATGCGAGCCGTATCAGCTCTTCCAAAGCGGGAAAATCGGTGCGACGCAACGGACGGATGGTCGGTGTTTCACAAGTCATGCAACCATCCTATACCTCGCCCCTATCGAAGATGCGCTCAGGGCAAATGCGAAAGAATCGTTCGCATTCGGGCACGGGACGGCACTCTGCGGGAACGATTTCATTACGCTGATACACGGTATGAAGTGATGTAGGACGATGACGACACGAGGCTTGCGATGAAGATGATGCTGCGACGGCTGGCGATTGTGGTGTGTGTTGCGCTGGCATTGCTGTCGGCGGCCTACGCGTTCGCCGTGTTGAGGACGCATTCGGGCACGGGATTTTGGAAGGTCTGGCTGGTTCTCGCCGTTGTTTTCGCATTGCTGGCGATTGGCATCGCATGTCACTGGTGGGCGGCGCTTCCCCGGATCATCAGGGGCGCCATCATCGCTGTGGTGGCCATCGGCATTGTCGCGTTTTGCACAATAGAGGGTTGCATCATCGGCAATATGAACGCTCAGGGCGAACCGGATCTTGATTATGTGATTGTGCTGGGCGCGCAGGTGCGCGCGAGTCAGGCCCCTAGCAAAGCGTTGCGCTATCGGCTGGACAGAACCATCGATTATCTGGAGGAGAATCCGGATACCATCTGCATCGTTTCCGGTGGTCAGGGCCATAACGAGCCGTTCTCCGAAGCACAGGGCATGGCCGACTATCTGCAGAAGCATGGGATTGCGGAAAAACCGCATCATCCAGGAGTCCAAGTCGGAATCCACTATGGAGAACATCGTCAACAGCAAGAAGCTCATGCGGCAGGAGAACGCTTCGGTCGGTATCGTCACCAATGATTTCCACATGTTCCGTGCCTTGCAGATCGCACATGCCAATGGTCTGAAGCAGGCGCAGGGCATCGCGGCAAGTTCCCCCCGAAGGACATGCTGGTCAACAATATGGTCCGTGAGTTCTTCGCCGAAATCAAATTCCTGTTCTCATAAGCGCCAATCAGCGTTTCAGTGCCCGTCGTCACTACGCAAGATGCGTGCCGCGCGGCAGCCATTCCTTCTTCGGCAGGGTTGCGAATGTGGGCCATTGTTCCGCAGCGGCACCGGCCGCGTCCAGCCGACGTTGGAAGCCGGGCCATTTCGGGTCGGCTTCCAACAGTCGTCCGAGCAGTATGGCGGTGGCGTGAGCGTCGCTTAACGCGCTATGCGCATCCTCGTTGGCAATGCCGAAATACTCGCAGCAGTCGGCGAGCTTGCCCCGTCCGATCAGGAACGCGACAGTTTCATCGTGCACAGCATGGTGCTTTTGATCGACCGGAATGGAAGCTCCCATACGCGAGTATTCCGCAAGTAGGAACCGTGAATCGAACGACACGTTGTAGTGCCACGAACACGCGTCCGGCGAGCAGGTCGCGCAGCTCATGCGCGATACCTTCGAAATCGGGAGCATGCAGCAGTTCGCGTGCGGTAATGTGATGCACCCATGAGGCGCCGACACTGCGATCGACATGAATCAGCGTCTCATGCTCGTCTTCGAGCGTACCGTCCGAGCCACATGCACCAGGCCGATTTCGATGGCCCGGTCGCCTTTTGCGGGACTTAAACCCGTGGTTTCGAAGTCGACTACCGCATATCCTTGAGAATTCATCACACCTGCCAGTATATAGGTCCGGTTAAGGTCCGGTTAGCTATCTCTGCTGCTCGTCAGACGTTCGCCGAAGCGGCCTGCGCTATGGTTCGGATATCGTCTGGAGTCGTTCGGCAGCATCCTCCAATGAGTCGGGCTCCCGCGTCGATCCATTGCGGTACCAGATGGGCGAAGGCCGGTTCGGAACCGGTGGGATTAGGCGACCAGGTTTTGGTTTTCGAATCGTAGATGTCACCGTTGTTCGATACACGATGATCGGCTTGTCCGTAACCTGTCGGATGGCCCGAATTGCTGGAAGCACACGATCACGACGGCCAAACCGGACACGGACACCAATACCAGATAAACCGTGGAAGCGGCCACGACGCTGGACAGCAATGCCAGCAGACCGCCGATCATGCTCAGAGCAAAGCGCGGTCATCGGCACTCCCCCTGCTATTGGTTTTTGGCGATGTTGTGTGGGATCATGTCTTCGTTCGCCAAGGACCACAGCATGCGTGTGGAGGCGTACAACCCGGAGTTCGCAGCCGAAAGAATCGCAGTGAGCACAACGAAGTTCATCACGTCGCCGGCGAAAGGCAGACCAATGGAGTTGAACACCAGCACGAAGGGACTTTCGTCCACACCGGCGTCCTGCCAAGGAATCAGCGAAGCCATGACCACGATGGAACGATGAAGAAGATGACGAGACGGAACAGGGGGTGGTGTGGATCGCCTTCGGGATGGCTTTGTCAGGATCTTTTGGTCTCGCCGGCCGTTACGCCGATCAGCTCGGTGCCGGAGAAGGCGAAGTTCACCGTCAGCATGGTGGTGAACACCGGCATCCACCCGTTGGGGAACAATCCGTCCTTCACGAAGTTCTCGAATAGCGGCGCATGGTCATACCCTTGAATCGGCAGCACGCTGAACACCGCGCAACCGCCTATGAGGATGAACAGCACGATGGCCGCCACTTTGATGAAAGAGAACCAGAATTCGGTTTCCGCGAAGAAGCGCACGGAAAGCGCGTTCGAGGTGAAGATCACCACGATGAACAGGGCACTCAAATCCATACCGGCGTGCCGGGGAACCATTGCGCAGATAAGTCCGGCAGCGGTGAATTCGGACCCCAATGCGACCGTCCAGGTCAGCCAATACAGGATCGCGACGGTGAAGCCTGTTCCAGGACCGATGAATTTGGTCGCATACACATGGAATGAGCCGGTTTCCGGCATGGCGACGGAAACTCGCCGAGGCTGAGCATGACCAGATACACAATCACCGCGCCGATAGCGTAGGCGATGACCGTGCCCAATGGGCCCGCCTGGTTGATGGTGTAGCCGGAGCTGAGGAACAGTCCCGTACCTATCACGCCTCCCAGTGAAATCATGCGGAGGTGGCGTACCTCCATCTTGCGTTTCAAATCGGTATGCGTGGTCTTCGCAGGGTTCTCCCGCGTAGCGTCCTTCATTTGATTCTCCCTCTATCGTCGGCGGAACATGTCGCCGACGCCTGATTCATAATATTGGTTGCATCATTGAGGAGAGTCGAACCTCCAGTATTTGAGAGAAAAACGAAGAAGGCTGGAATCATCAAAGGATTCCAGCCTTCTTTACGCGTTTGTCAGCGCTTTTAGCCTATCGGCGGCAGCGATTCACTCGGCGTCCTTGTCGGCGGCGAGCTCGTCGGCCACAGCGGCGGCTGCGGAAGCGGCTTCAACGCTCTCGGACTCTTCGTCTTCAGCGGCTTCGCCGAGGAAGACGCTCAGGTCCAGGGTCTCGCCCTCGGACTTGAAGGTCACGGCGCGCATGCCGGAGAGCAGGCCCCACTGAGCGGCCGACTTCCTGCACGGCGGAACCGATCTGGCCGTTGCGGATGATGGCCTGGATGAAGGCGTTCGGGTCCATGCCGTACTGCTTGGCGATGGAGGCGAGGAAGTTGAAGACCTCACCCTGGGAGACCTTGACGTCCATGGTCTCGGCGAGCACGTCGAGCACCATCTGGTCGCGCAGTTCCTTCTCCACGGTTTCTTCGGCTTCGGCCTTCTGCTCCTTTGGTGGCCTTTGGACGGATCCGCGGTCACGTTCTTGAGCTGCTGCTCGACCATTTCGGCCTTGACGCCCTTCGGCACCGGAATCTCGAGGCCATCCTCGAGCTTGGCGATGAACGCGTCACGAGCGGCGGTGGCCTGACGGCCTTCGGCGTCCTGAGCGGCGACCTTCTTCAGGTCTTCCTTCAGCTCGTCGAGGGTGTCGAACTCGGAGGCTTCCGGAAGCGAAGTCGTCATCGAGTTCCGGCAGTTCCTCGGCCTTGACGGAGTTGACCTTGACCTTGATCAGGGCCTTCTCGCCTTCGTGCTTGCCGGCCTCGAGGTGCCTTCGAAGCTGGTTACCTCACCGGCGGACAGGCCTTCGAGGGGCCTCATCCAGGCCGTCGAGGAGGCATGGTGGCGGAGCCGACCTCGTAGCTCACGCCCTCCTGGGAGTCGACGGTTTCGCCGTCGATTTCGGCGTTGAGGTCGATGTTGGCGTAGTCACCCTTGGCGGCCGGACGGTCGACGCTCACGAGGGTGCCGAAAACGCTGGCGCAGGGCTTCCAGACGGTTGTTGATGTCCTCATCGGTGACCTCGGCCTTGGCGACCTCGATCTCCATGCCGTCAAGAGCCGGCAGTTCGATGTCCGGGCGACGCTCAACGGTGGCGACGAACTTCAGCTTGGTCTCATCCTTGGCGGATTCCGGCACGTCCTGAACGTCGATCTCCGGCTGGGCCATCGGGTGGATCTTCTTGGTTTCAAGAGCCTTGAATACAGCTCCGGCACGCCGTTGTTCACAGCTTCGCCGGCGACGGCACCGAAACCGATACGCTGGTCGATGATCTTGCCGGGAACGTGGCCCTTACGGAAGCCGGGAACGTTCACCTGCTTGGCGATTTCCTTACGGGCCGCATCCAGATACGGGTTGAGCTCTTCCGGTTCAACAGTGACGGTGAGCTTCACCTTGGTGGGCTCAAGATTCCTGACGCTGATTTTCACGCTTGCGCTCCCTGAAAAATACGGTTCTTCATATTTCTGCCGTAAGGCAACCTCTACATGATAACGCCACTTACGGACTCTGCAACTAGGGGAGACCTGCCAGTCGCGTGCGCCCTGTTCGCTGAGGAATCGCGCGACGTCATGCTTACGAGGTTCGTCCGTCCAGCACAGGTTACGCAAATACTGCGGTTTGATGACGATTTCCACAGGCGTGCGCGTGTCCTCCGCTATCTGGGGAGACCGCCTTGCGCACCCGGTTGAGCACTTGCAGACGTTCCGGATACCGTTCCTTCCACACGCGAATCGATTTGGGAGCCGAGGCTGACTGCGATTCATGACGCCGCGCGGCGCCGCCCGTCCGGCCATTCGCTTGGCGGCAGGGCGAGCGCGTCCTGGATGATGTTCTTCCACATGCTCGGTTTGATTTTGCGTTGAATCGGCGCGTACCGTTCGAACATCTTGTCCTGTTCGGAATCGGTATGGATGCGCACACGTTCGTTGATGGAGCGAATCGAACGGAATTGCGCAGCGTTGTGTGGTTTGCGTTTCGCCACTTCGATGATGGAGCTGTCGGACAGTAGCAGGGTCGGCGCGATGTCGTATTCGCGCGCGAGTTCGTCGCGTCGGGTCCATAGCGCGCGGACGATGGCCAGCGCCTGCCGGTCACGCATGACTTCAGTGATGTGCGGAGACATGCATCAGGGAATCGGATGCTCACGCGTGGTCCCAGACCTTCTTTGAGCGCGTAATCGAACTCTTCCTGGGCCCATTCCATCTTGCCTTGGCGTTTGAGTTCGGCGCGCATCTTCGTTTCAAGCTCGATGAGCAGTTCGACGTCCAACGCCGCGTAATTTCGCCAGTCGCGGGGCAACGGACGATACGACCAGTCAGCCGCGGAATGTTCTTTGGCAAGGGTCAGTCCAAGAAAATGCTCGGTGACGGCGGCGAGTCCGAATCGTTTCAATCCCAGCAGACGCGCGGCGATTTCCGTGTCGAACAGCCGTTGCGGTTCCATGCCGAGTTCGGCGAATCCCGGAAGATCCTGCAGGGAATCATGCAGAATCCATACCGCATCTCCGACGGCACGGTTGAAATCGTTCCAATCCGCCCCGGCCGCGGCGAGCGCCTGCGGATCGAGCAGGCCGATGCCGGCTCCGTCGCGTTTGAACTGCACCAGCCAGTCCTCATGCCCATACCGGAAGCCGGATGCGCGTTCCGCGTCCGCGGCAAAGGGAGCCATGTGAGGAAGCCAGCTCACTGCAATAGTCACGGAATGCCGGCAACGTGTCGATCACGTTGGGCACGCCTTCGCGCGGGTTCCGCCAGCAGCTTCGGCTCGTCAGTCAACGGGGTTTTCCTCCTCGGATTGCGTCATGGACCGGAGGAACGACGCCCACTGTCCGACTTGGGGGAGCCGGCGTCAAGGCCTCCATCGGCATAGTCTAGTGAGTCAAGACACCCGGATCTCGCAGCCCACCCTGGGCACGTCGGGGTCATGGCCGAATGCTGTGTTTTGGGTGACTGTGACGGTGCCGGATACATGTTCGGAATCGTTTGGATTGAGACGTTCCATCATCATGTCCCAGTACATGCCCGGAGTCAGACAGTCGTCCTCCTTGTCGGGCAGTGGCAGGGATGCGAAAGCCACGCAACGCCAGTGGGAATGCCAGTCCTCTCGGAATTTGAGCGAGTACAGGATCATGATCCAGCCGGATGCGTATGTTTCATCGCATTCCAACGCGACGCCGATGCCGAAGTTCGCCATGGAATTGGGCACCGGAATCTCACGGTATGTCATGCCTTTCAAACGCCGCATACGGTCCACGGAAAGCACCGCGTTCCAGACTTGGTCGAACGCCCTGCGGTCGCATAAGCATGGTCTGTGGGGCTTCGCCGCCCATATCCGCTCCCA
>VOFK01000965.1_pt1 | contig 31306 bp, 60 predicted proteins | sample 5384121 | NCBI WGS metagenome assembly VOFK01 (sample SAMN12384730, study PRJNA508395) | human gut metagenome | isolation source: healthy gut J | host: Homo sapiens | reverse complement strand
TCGGTGTGCTTCGTTCAGTGCCAAGCATGGCGTCATTGAACTATAAGCTTTGATCCTGCCTTCTCACCCCGTTCCTTTGCATTGGCGGCAGCGGTTTCCATGCTCTCCGCAGATAACTGCCTAAGCTTCTTTTTAAATCACCCGTCCCTTTTTCAAATGTTCCGATAAATATGCTCTAATCTTTTTATATTCGTTAATGCCACAGTCATTTCCCCATTTAACATAGCTTTTAGCCTCACTCATACCGTTATAAATATTGTTGAGACATTTCTTCATCTGCTCATAGGCAGCCCTTTGGCTTCGTATGCCCGTTTTTTTATATTGTTATTGTAATCTTCAACTATATATTCAAATGACGAAATGATGGTACTGCCTGCATATACAAGTAGATACAACTTTTGTTGTGATGCTGGGATAATCAACAATAAGCTCATATTTCCTGTTGATTTTCGTAATTTTTTTTCTATCCTGAAATTCCTTTGCCACAAGTAAAACACATGCAGCAGCTCCCAATAGAATAATCAGAACAGGAGATACTCCATTTTCTCTGCTTATATACTCAACATTTTTCCCATCAACCACATCAGGCAGGTTCACCACATCTTCACTGGCCGATGCCATGTCGTTCTTGAGTATCTCATCCTGTATTTTTCTTCTTTTCTGTTAACATCTCATCCCTGAGAGGTGCAACCACCCTTATATGATATGTCTTTGTAACCTTTCATTTCCCAGAGTCATAATGCAGTACAGTGTTACATCTGCGCTTTCATCATTATCAAATTTCTTCGTTGTAAATGTAGCCGTCTTTAGCTACAGATATCATAGTTATCCGTTGACCACTCAAGCCTGGTTCCTGTTGCTTTTATCTGTTGTGATTAAATTTAGTTTTTCCCTTACCTCATTTAAGCTTTCATTATCGCCAAAGCATCACCGTCTCCAGGTTCTCCGACAATTTATTAAGCTCTGCATCTGCCTCTTCCGGTGTATATTTCCTCTTTCCAATATCTCCTTCGATATCTACTATCTCTCCGTCCACATGAGCTTCCAGTTCATATTTTCGGACGCATCCTCAGGCCTCTGCAAGGAAGTTACCTTTTCTCCTCACCCATAAACATAACCAGAACCGCAAGCAGTGCCGTTACAATACTTATCAGCAATAATAGCTTTTTTTGTTTATCAGATATATTCATTTGGTTTTATAACCGTATATCCACAATCTTTTTCTGCCCGCATAAATGCAGTCATATATAAAATGCACATTACACTCATAACAATCACTCCTGCAGGTTACCATAGAGAAATTAAAAAATCTCCGCTACTCCTCAGATAGAGAATCATCATAAATGGCATAAGGCACATTATTCTCTCTTCGAATCTCTTTCCGCTTATGACTATATGTATCTCTCTTTGAAACCTCCGCCCTGTCATTGGATCTGTCAATTATGGTTTCTATAATCTCAATTAAATTTCCTCCACTTACCCTGGCAATCATATAAAATGTCTCTAAATTCCTTATTTCCTCCATTCCTGTATTTTTAGCCAGGTCATAAAAATGTCGTCCAGTGTTTCATTTCTAATCAGTCTTGTTTTGGATGAATTCCACATCTGTACCGTAATGGACTTTGGATTCAGTTCAAAAAAGTCTTTCTCCAGCATTTATATATGCGTTTCTCATCCGATAAGCCTGTCTCAAGAAAAGAAGCATTAATTCCAGACCGTCCAGAAAGATTCTCCTCTCCTTATGTCTTCTTTTTTCAACAATCTCTTTCTTAAGAGTGTTTATCAGATAAATTGCAAATGGAGTAAACACTACTCCACTCCACCACACATTGTAAAATGTAATACCCAGCAGAACGGAAGCTATAAAACCAAATGCATAAATCACTATCTGTTCATAAGGCTTTATACACTCTCTTGCGAAAATATCATTTTGAACATTTTAAGTTCACCTACAGCTTCCCCCTCCCTTCACATCATCATCTCAAACAGATAAACAGGTTCCATAACTATATTTCCATTATCCATGCCGGTTATTTCGCTAATTTCTATAACCTTTCGGCTTTTATCCTTCATTCGGCTTAAGTGGACAATAATATCAAGCGCTGAAGCAATCTGCCCTCTTATGGCCTGAATCGGAATATCAAGACCGTATAAAACCATTGTCTCCAATCTGATATCATGTCCTTTTGAACTGTTGGCGTGCCCCCGTAGATAGTGAACCTGCGTGACCTGTGTTTAAAGCCTGTAACATATCTATAGCCTCATCGCCTCGCACTTCTCCCACAATAAGCCTGTCAGGCCTCATTCTGAGTGCAGTTTTTTTACTCAGCCTTCTTATGGTTTATTTCACCATCACCTGATGTATTGCTCCCTCTTGTTTCAAGCCTTACCCAGTTCTTAATTTTGCTTAAGTTTAATTCTGCAGAATCCTCTATTGTTACGACTCTTTCATCCTCATCTATATAATTTGCCGTATTCCCAGCAGCGTCGTCTTCCCCGAGCCTGTTCCACCACTCATGAAAATGTTTTTTGTTTTACTGCATTTATCAGATAGTCCGCAGCTTCTTCCGATATGGTTCCTCCATTTATAAGATCCTCCATGGTCAATGGATTATCATAAAACTTTCTTATGGTAATTGATGTTCCATTCTTTGAAACGGGAGAAAGCACAACGCAGACTCTGGAGCCGTCATCCAGCACCGTATCAAGTATGGGATTTTTAGCATTTACAATTCGATTGGACCTTGATGCAATTCGCATGGCCGTATCATTTAATCTTTTTTTCATCTTCAAAACATGAATCCGACTGATAAAGACTGCCTAATTTCTCAATAAAAATATTGTCGGTGCCATTTACCATTATTTCGGTTATACAGTCATCACGAAGGAATTCTTCCAGCACATCAAGACCCCTTATGGAGTCAAAAACTCTTTTTGCTTATATAGTCCTTATTATTGACAGAAATGATGTTATCCTTTGAAAACAGATGCATTTCACGGCTTATTCGCTCCCGTATATATTCATCCGTGCATTCATTATCAACATCTATATACCTGTAAATTCTGTTTCTTATATAACTTTTACTGCCTCTTCTTTATTCATCCTCTCATTCCACTGTTCTGCTCACTATCTTTTTCAAAAAATATGAACGCCTGCCTGTCTTCTCTCTAAATATTCCAGCAGCATCCCCCTGCCTGTTTTCTTCTCTCCTGTCAAAGATTAAATATGTCCTGTCGGATATGCCAATCATTTCCCAATACTTATAAAATGCACAGCCAAGGTCTATGATTATTTCGCTGTATCCCATGTTCTCGCCAATGTCTCTCACCAGCTTTTTAAAATGTCTCCGCATCTGTTTCATAAAAATCATCATGACATGCGGTAGGCATTATTAAATCAAATCCTCCATAGGAATTAATGATCGATTGAGTTTATCCGTATAGACAAATCCATTTTCACGATAAAATAAACAGTGCGTCAGAAATATCCGTATCAAGCGGCACTGATAAATTATTTCTCAAAGAACTGAATTCATCAGGTTTATATAGAGAACACGATTTTCCATGCTATGATTTCGTGCCATTTTCCATTGCAATTTCATTTCTCATATGAACACTGCAAAGCCCATTATACAGATGATTTCTAATTCATTTTTTCCTCATCACATTCAGCATTACGATCATCATCACTGGTAACTTCATTACTTTTTAAAAATCTCATGTATTTTTCTCCACAATAACTGAGACAGGACTGTATATGGATAAATTATCCTCACCATTATGAAAATCTACTTCATTTTGTCCTCAGAATAAGCTTATACCCACCATGAGAAGTGATTATCTCCCTGAAACTCATCCTCATCAGATGCGATTAAGAGGGAACTTCTTAACAAATGATGACCTCTCTTTATATGATGTTCCTCCATCAGACTGTGAATCTTCATTTAACGATAGGGTACCATCTGACAATAGTGTATTATCTTGCGATAATTTATCATCATTAGCCGCTCTATCATCTAATGATTTCTCACCAAATGACGTTTCTCCCATATAGGATAAATATACCTCCCCATCGGAAAATGACGATATCTCACAGCAACTGCCAAGACTGCTGCTTAACGCATTGAAAGGTTCATAAGATAATCCTTATCGCCTATTAAAATATTTATTTTTCAGCCAATAAATACCTCCTTTTCATGTATTCAGTTGTTTAATTCAAAATAAAAATGAAAAATTATACAGAAATGTATATAGAAAAATATAATCGAAAATATGTTTGTATTATATTATTGCGAACATTTGTTGTCAATATTTTTTTATAAAATCTGTGCATACCAGGTAACATACTGTGTTATAATGTTTCCAAATATGTAAATATTTTAAAGGTATTGATATGCACAGTTTAAAAGGTATGAACATGAACAATCTGCAACTTCCATATATCCAATACGCATGACAATATTATATTGGTTAACAATGAAGAAATTAAAACCCCGCATCACATAAGATGTTATGAGCTGGCTTCCACTCAATAATGCGGCTATTAATCTTACATTTTTATAGCTTCTCCATATGTGGACTGGCTCATCTGCTACAATGACAGCACATTTTTTACCGGTGCAGCAAAGAATTTATAGGTGTCGGACCATCAACGGAACTATTTTCCATGGATCTTCCACACTACGACCACATTTTCGGAGTTCGTTTTTGAGACGATTCCATATTTGTTGAGCCCAGACGCATCTCAAAATTTGCTTAATTTTTTCCTTAGGCAATACATGGAACAACTCCTAAAGTTTAAGAAAGGCTGATTCATTTTCACAAAAATGTAAAATATTTTTTATCTTACTTACAAAATTCAAAAATATTACTCGAGAGCGGTTCTTCCGGTTCTGCAGTAAAAAAGCCATCAAAGAAGCTGATTATGATGAAACAGTTTCTAAGATAGCTACGGATCTGGATTTTACTCAAGATATTTAAGCCGATTATTCAAAGACAGTTTTGGATACTCTAAGAGATTATATGAAATATCTGCGAATACAGGCTGTTTTTTAAACATTTATGCACGGTTCACCTCATAAAACCAATATAGAGTTATCTAAAAAAATATGGCTACAACGACTCGGCACATTTTCTGAGAACTTCATAGAATTTCTGGTACGACTCCCAAAAATTACATTCAGCTTATGAATTTGAATGATAAGAGCAAAAATGAAATGATTTTTTTAATGATTTTTAATGTACATCTGTAAAAGCCATTAAACACAAATGTATATTATTTTTTTATTTTATATAGTTATTCTATGATTCTTTTTATCTTATTATATGGCTATTGAATAACTCTTTATACCTTGTATCAATCATAATATTCTGGTTATTCCAATATAAATCCGACAGTACATAATTACTTATATCAATGCCCTTGTCAGTTCAAGCATATCCCATATCTGTTGTTTTTTATAAGCTCAAGATCAATATATTTTTCAGAACATCTCCAAATACATCATCAATGGATTTATTAAATGTCTTTTCAAATATATCTGAACTTACTCCATCACTTCTCTTAAACCGAGATACATAAACTCAGACATTTTATCATTTCTTCAATCGTGTCCTTTCTATCCATGGCTGATCAATAAAGAACCGCCTGAATAGGAATCACAAAGCTCAATATATTCATCTGTGTCTCTCTATGTTATTAAATCTGAAACTTATCTACAAGTGACGCAGCACCAACACCGATTCCGATATACCATCTCTGTTCAGTAGCCTGGGTTGTGCTTACATTCTCTTGAATCAAGTGCATAGTTGGAATTTCATAATGATGATATCCATTTTGCAATAATAAATCATTTGTAAGATAGTAAAAATCTCTTTCCGTATCCTCATCCGGCAAATATTCCAGCAGATCATTTCTGCTATAAAGTGGTGTACACTCTTCAATTGTAAGCTGCATGAAGAAATGTGCTCAGGCTTAAAGCTATTACCTGCTCTAATGTCTTTTTTGTATTTATCCATAGTCTGGAAAGGCAGAGACTGCATAATCTCTATGTTGATATTGTCGAATCCGACCTCTCGTGCCAGATTGTAGTTCTCCAGGAATTGTTCAAATGTATGAATTCGGCCAAGCATTTTTAACTCATCATTGTCGCATGACTGAGTCCCATACTGATTCTGTTAATCCCCATATTTTTTTATATGCCAGTTTCTCTCTCTTGTCAGGGTTCCGGGATTAGATTCCAGTGTAATCTCTCATCATTTCCCAAATGATAATGTTCATAGACAGTACTGAGCAGTTTTTCTATTAAAACCGAAAGAAATGGAGGATGGTGTACCTCCTCCAATAAATATACTTGTTATATTGTCTTTGAATACATCTTTGCGATAAACCAGCTCTCTGCACATGGCATCAACAAAGCTTTTTACATTAATGCTCTCATCCACCCTGCCTGAGAGAAAGTCGCAATAGAGGCATTTACTGTTGCAAAATGGTATGTGTATGTATATCTCACTCATCTAACTTTTTGCGCCATGCAGGACAAACGTCAGCATTGTCTTTGATGATTGCATGACATTCAGGACACTCTTTTTACATCTGTAGATTCTGCAATCTGTGCAGCTTCTCCTTCTTCTCCTTCAGCTTCCGGATCTGCAACCTCTTTAACTTCCTGACCACACTTTGTACAGAACTTTTGCATCTGCAGGAATTAATTCTCCGCAGTGCTCACATCTCTTCATGCCGTCCTTGGCTGCTTTTTAACATCATATAAATGATCATTTAATTCATCAATCTTCTGCTTAAGCTCTTTAATTGCGTCAACATCACCCTTTAATTCAACATCAGGCTCATCAGCAAATTTGTTAAAATATGCCTCACCAAGTTTAGTATAGAGCTTATTTATCTGTCCTTCTACATCTCTGATTTTATAGCTTGTTGTGGAAATGTCTGTGTACTGCTTTGTCTTTTCTACTGCCTTTCCACTTCGTCGCTGATTTTTCTTACCAACATTTTCAAAAAACCCCCATATCTTTGTCCTCCTGACTTTTTAACTCTATATATTTATATTATGAAGTTTAATGACATGTCATAACTCAAATAAATTATTAATGAAAAAATAAAACATAATAAAAAATATATGGCCGTAATAAACAGTGATACAAAAGAGTGTATTTTACTCTCATATATGCGCTAATATAGACCATCCGGGGCGGTATATGATTTTACAAACATAGATATATACTGTATACTCCAAATTATATTTTTACTTTATTTTTTTTAATTATTGATTAAATGTAGATTTCAACCTCTTTTTAGAGAAAGGATTTTTTTTATGTATATTACATGCTTAGATATGGAAGGGCCTCTTGTTCCTGAAATCTGGATCGAATTTGCAAAGGCAACAGGAATCGACGAATTACTTATTACTACTCGTGACGAACCTGACTACCACAAGCTTATGGATTACAGACTTGATATTCTTAAGAAGCACAACTTAAAGCTCAAGGATATTCAGGAGACAATCTCACACATGGAGCCAAAGGAAGGCGCAAAGGAATTCTTAGATGAAATTCGTTCATTCTCTCAGGTAGTTGTAATTTCTGATACATTCCAGGAATTTGCATCACCACTTATGAAGAAATTAGGCTATCCTATGCTTTTCTGTAACTCTCTTGAGGTTGCAGAGGATGGAACAATTACAGGCTATGTAATGAGACTTCCACACGATGCTAAATTAACTACAGTTAAGGCTCTTCAGTCTATCGAGTTTATGATACAATCGCTGCCGGCGATTCATACAATGATATCGGTATGATTGAGAACAGTAAGGCAGGATTCTTATTCAAGAGTACTGAGTCAATAATCAAAGAGCATCCACATATTAAGGCTTACGAGGAGTATTCAGATCTTCTTGCAGCAATCAAGGAAGCTCAGGGAGTTAAATAAAAACCACTAAATCATGTACATCATTTAGTAATCAATAATAAAAAAAGTCATCTTATATCTCGTTTATTGAGATTAAGATGACTTTTTTATTTGAAATCATTCTGTTATGAAATCAATTTATATTGTTTCAGCATTTGTTATGGACAACATTTCTAACATTCTAAAAAAATGTTAATTCAAATTACTTAATAACTCTTGCTCTGATAACGCCTTCAATAGCTTCAAGCTTCTCGATAAGATCTGCATTTCCTGCTGAATCAAGATCAATGATTGTATAAGCGTAGTCATTTCTTGACTTGTTAGTCATATCTGAAATGTTAACGCCAGCCTCTCCCATAACAGATGTAATCTTGCTGAGAACTGTAGGAACGTTCTTATGGCAAATTGTAATTCTGCCTTCTGATGCACATACACCCATGCTGCATGCAGGATAGTTTACAGAGTTAACGATGTTACCGTTTTCGATGAAGTCACGGATTTCGTTAACTGCCATAATTGCACAGTTATCTTCAGCTTCTTCTGTTGATGCACCAAGGTGTGGAAGAATGATGATGTTGTCCTTGTTAACTACTGTAGGGTTAGCGAAGTCTGCTTAACATACTTCTTAACCTTACCAGCATCGATAGCCTTAAGAAGCTCTTCTTCGTCAACAAGAATATCTCTTGCACAGTTGATGATAACTGTACCGTTCTTCATAAGCTCGAATGCTTCCTACCAACCATACCCTTTGTAGAATCAAGAGCTGGAACATGGATAGTAATAAAAATCACATTCCTTGAAGATTTCGTTAACATCGGCGATGTGGTTAACCTTTCTTGAGATATCCCATGCAGCACTTACAGATAAAAGTATGGATCATATCCGTAAACATCCATTCCTAATTCAACAGCTGCATTTGCAACAAGTCTACCGATAGCACCCAGTCCGATAACACCGAGCTTCTTGCCGTAGATTTCTGTACCACCGAACTGCTTCTTAGCCTTTTCTACTGACTTAGCAATGTCTGGATCTTCAGCATTAGCCTTAACCCATTCGTTACCACCGATATAATCTCTTGAAGCCATGAGCATTGCTGCAACAACTTCTTCACTTAACAGCGTTAGCATTTGCACCAGGTGTGTTAAATACTTTAAACACCTTCTTCTGCGAATCTGTCAAGAGGAATGTTATTAACACCGGCACCTGCTCTTGCGATTGCGAGAACGCTGTCCAGCTAATTCCATGTCATGCATCTTTGCACTTCTTACAAGAATAGCATTAGCTTCTTCCAAAGCTGCATCTGTATTGTAGTTATCTGGAATAAGCCCAGACCTACACTTGAAATATTATTGAGGCAATGAATATTTATGTGCTCATTATGCATTCTCCTTTTCAAACTTATCCATGAATTCTACTAATGCCTTAACGCCTTCAAATTGGCATTGCATTGTAGATAGAAGCTCTCATACCGCCAAATGTTCTGTGTCCCTTAAGATTTACAAATCCAGCTGCTTCTGCTTCTTTAACAAACTTAGCATCAAGTTCCTTATACCTGTTACGAATGGTACATTCATAAGTGAACGGTCTTCCTTCGACTTTTCTACTGTTCCCATGAATAACTTTGCTCTCATCAAGGAAATCATAAAGAATCTTAGCTTTTTCGTTTTCTTTTCTTTCATTCCTGCAAGACCGCCGTTTCTCTTAATCCACTTGAATACCTTTCCACACATATAAATGTTATAGCATGGTGGTGTATTATAAAGATTGAATCTGCATCTGCCTGTGTCTTCCACTTTAAGCATTGTAGGAGTTCCTGGAAGTGTATCCTCTGTAATTAAGTCTTCACGGATAATGCGATAACTACGCCTGCAGGTCCGACGTTCTTCTGAACACCACCATAGAACATGCCGTACTTTTGTTACATCCATGCTCTCCGATAAAAAGCATGATGATACATCAGCGATTAAGTTATGTCCCTTTGTGTTGGGGAAGCTCATTGAACTTTGTTCCGTAAATTGTGTTGTTCTCACAGATATAACATAGTCAAGATCCTCTGGAATATCAAGATCTGAGCAGTCTGGAATATACGAAAATGTCTTATCCTCGGATGATGCAACAGCAATAGCCTCTCCGTAAATTGTGCTTCCTTATATGCCTTCTTAGCCCACTGTCCTGTAACGATGTAAGCAACCTTCTTATTCTTCATGAAGTTCATTGGAATCATTGCAAAACTGTGTTGATGCTCCACCCTGAAGGAATAATACCTTGTAGTTATCAGGAAGACCTAATAATTCTCTAAAAATCAGCTTCTGCAGTCTGGATAATTTCACCATATTCCTTTTTGAACGGTGGCTCATTTCCATTACAGATTCGCCAGTGCCTTTATAATCAAGCATTTCTGCTGCAGCTTCTTCTAATACTTCAACAGGAAGCATTCCAGGTCCGGCACTAAAATTATAAACTCGTGACATATTTTCCCTCCTATACAATATGTACCAACATAATCCTACATTTATATTACTTCATTTTGCCTTTATAAAGCACCAATAAATATAGAATTACTTCTTGTTTTTTAAAAGGTCATTTTCATCAAATGCATCTTCTATGTTACCACCAGGAGAAACCATTGGATAAACCTTGTCATCGTTACCGATAATACACTCAATCATTGTTGGCTCGTTAAGCTCAATAGCTTCTCTGAGTGCCTTTTCAAATTCTTCGATAGTTTGTAACTCTGTATGCTCTTGCACCAAGACCTTCTGAAACCTTTACAAAGTCTGTCTTATCTTCAAGAGTTGTATTTGAATATCTCTCTTATCGTAGAAAAGAAGTTCTGCCACTGTCTAACCATTCCTAAAACGTGGTTATTAATTACGAGTTCGAATTAATTGGAATGTTATATCTTGGTTGCTGTTGCAAAGCTCGTTCATGTTCATTCTGAAGCATCCGTCACCGGCAACATTTACAACTACATTGTCGGGCTTTTGTTGCCAACCTTAGCACCGATTGCAGCACCAAGTCCGTATCCCATTGTTCCGAGTCCACCTGAAGTGATGAACTTTCTTGGCTTTGTGAACTTGTAATACTGTGCTGCCCACATCTGATGCTGTCCAACATCTGTTGTAATGATAGCATCACCGTTTGTAATTCTTCGTGATGCTTTCTGATAATAAGAGGTCCGTTTAATCTGTCTGTAATAATAGGATAATGCCGCTTTTCTTAATCTCATCGATTTCTTCATTCCACTGGCTGTGATCCTGCTTATCTAATTTTTTCTTTGTTAATCTTTAAGAATCTTCCTTAGCATCTCCGAGTAATGCTTGCATCCGTCCTCAATATTCTTATTGATTTCAGCAGCATCAATATCTATGTGAATAATCTTTTGCATTCTTAGCAAATGTCTTTTTGTATTACCTGTAACACGGTCTGAGAATCTTGCACCGATAACAACAAGGAGGTCACATCTTGAAACCCCAAGGTTGGGCGCCTTTGAACCGTGCATACCGATCATACCGGTATAATAATGGATTGTTAGAGTCAAATGATCCCTTACCCATAAGTGTCTCACAGATAGGAGCATTCATCTTCTTCAACAAATTCCTTAATTTCGTCAGAAGCATCTGAAACGATTGCACCACCACCAACAAGGATAAATGGCTTTTCGTCCTTAATAAGCTCAACTGCAGATACTACAGCAGCTTCATTAATCTCTCCGCCTCTTTTTTAAGTGGTAACGGCTCCCTTCTTCTCATATTCGTAAACAGCAGCTGTTACATCCTTTGTAATATCTACTAATACAGGACCCGGTCTTCCACCTTCAGCAATGTTAAATGCCTTTCTCATTGTGTCAGCAAGATCCTTGATATCCTTTACGATGAAGTTGTGCTTTGTAATAGGCATTGTAACACCAGCGATATCGATTTCCTGAATGTATCTTGCCTCAATGCATTTATGGCAACGTTACATGTAATTGCTACAATAGGAATAGAATCCATGTATGCTGTAGCGATTCCTGTAACAAGGTTTGTAGCTCCAGGACCTGAAGTTGCGAAACAAACGCCTACTTTTACCTGTAGCTCTTGCATATCCGTCTGCAGCATGTGAAGCACCCTGCTGAAGATGTTAAATAATGTGTTATCTCGTCACTGTGCTTATACAATTCGTCATATAGATTAAAATGCTGTACCACCCGGATAACCAAAGACTGTATCTACGCCCTGTTCCTTCAGACATTCTATAATTATATCAGCACCAGTCAATTGCATAATTTTACCTCCTCTATTATTTAAAAAGCAGATATTACATCTGCTTTTTCGTTAATTTTCATCTATATTCTATAGTTTACAATACTACCTCGAACTATTTTCTATTTAATTTTATTAGTTATTGTTGCCTGTGAACTGAGGAACCTCAAGAACGGCACCTCTGTTACCTGATGTAACCATAGAAGCATATCTTGCTGAGATAACCTGTTGTGACTTTGGTTCTCTTGGCTGCCATTTAGCTTTTCTTTTCAGCCATTTTCTTCATCGCTTACGCAAAGCTTGATTGAATGTGAAGGAATGTCAATCTGGATGATATCTCCTTCTTCAACAAGAGCAATCGGACCACCTACAGCTGCCTCTGGAGAAACGTGTCCGATTGAAGCACCTCTTGATGCACCTGAGAATCTACCGTCAGTAATAAGAGCTACTGAGCTTCCCAAGCCCCATACCTGCAATAGCTGATGTAGGATTAAGCATTTCTCTCATACCAGGACCACCCTTAGGGCCTTCATATCTGATAACAACAACATCGCCTGAAACGATCTTACCTGAGCTGATAGCTGCGATTGCATCATCCTCACAGTCAAATACTCTTGCAGGTCCTTCATGTACCATCATTTCTTCTACTACTGCTGAACGCTTAACAACACTTCCGTCAGGAGCTAGGTTTCCCCTTCAAGATACAACAAGACCACCTGTCTTTGGTGCTGTATGGATTGTCGATTGGTCTGATAACTTCTTCATTGCGGTTAACCGCATTTGCAATGTTCTCGGCAACAGTCTTTCCTGTAACCTAATACAGTCTGTATTGATAAGGCCGTGATCAGCGAGCTCGTTCATAACTGCATATACACCGCCGGCTTCATTCAGGTCTTCCATGTAAGTCGGGCCTGCCGGTGCAAGGTGACAGAGGTTTGGAGTCTTTGCACTGATTTCATTTGCAAAGCCTTGATATCAAAGTCCATTCCGATCTCATGAGCGATAGCCGGAAGGTGAAGCATACTGTTTGTAGGAGCATCCAAGTGCCATATCTACAGTCAGTGCATTCAGGATTGCTTCTTTTGTCATGATATCTCTCGGACGGATATTGCGGCTAAATAAGTCCATAACAGCCATGCCTGCGTGTTTTGCAAGACGTGATACGCTCGGAATATACAGCAGGGATGGTTCCGTTTCCTTTCAGGCCCATACCAAGAACCTCTGTGAGACAGTTCATAGAGTTTGCAGTGTACATACCGGAACAAGATCCACAGGTAGGACATGCGTTGTTCTCAAACTCAGTCAAGCCATCCCTTCTTCAGTAAACTTCCTGCTGCATATGAACCAACTGCCTCGAACATAGATGAAAGACTTCTCTTCTTCCCTTAACATGTCCTGCAAGCATTGCCACCCGCCTGATACAAATACTGTTGGAACATTTAAGTCTTGCTGCTGCTGCCATTAAAAGTCCTGGAACATTCTTATCACAGTTAGGAACCATAACAAGTCCGTCAAACTGATGTGCAATAGCCATACATTCTGTTGAGTCAGCTATTAAATCTCTTGTTACTAAAGAGTACTTCATACCAACGTGTCCCATAGCAATACCATCACACACAGCGATAGCTGGGAATACTACAGGCACACCGCCTGCCTCAGCAACTCCTAATTTAACTGCATTAACAATCTTATCAATATTCATATGACCTGGAGTACAATCTCATTATATGAACTAACAATACCAATCATAGGCTTTTCATCTCTTCTGCTGTGAAGCCAAGTGCATTAAAAGGCTTCGTGCAGGTGCCTCTGCTGCATACCGCTTCTTGCGTTGTCACTTATCATAGCTTATCTCCTTAATATGTATTATTTAAATGTATTAAACTCTCTCTGCGATTAAGTCGCCCATCTTGTCAATGTTCCTACAAGTGTGCATCCTTCTGACATAATATCTGTTGTTCTGTAGCCTTCCTTAAGGACTTCTGCTACTGCTGCCTCAATGGCATCTGCTTCCTTATGTCAAGGTCAAAGTGAATATCTTAACATCATGGCTGCACTGAGAATTGTAGCAATTGGATTAGCAACATTCTTTTCCTGCAATATCAGGTGCTGAACCATGGCTTGGCTCATAAAGACCTAACTTAGTCTTCTGATTAAAGGCTTGCACTTGATAACATGCCGATAGAACCTGTTATCATACTTGCCTCATCTGATAATATGTCTCCAAACATGTTCTCAGTAAGAATAACATCGAACTGTCCAGGATTCATAACAAGCTGCATAGCACAGTTATCTACAAGCATGTCTGAAACTTCAACTTCCGGATAATCCTTTGCAACTTCATGTACAATCTTTCTCCAGAGTCTTGAAGAATCAAGAACATTTGCCTTATCTACGCTTGTTACTTTCTTTCTTCTTTTCATTGCAATTTCAAAACCTTTAATTGCGATTCTTCTGATTTCTTCTTCATTATATGTAAGTGTATCAACGGCTGTCTCCAATCCGTCAATTTCCTTAGTATATCTATCACCAAAGTAAAGGCCGCCTGTAAGCTCTCTCATAATGACCATATCAAATCCATCACCGATTATTTCTTCCTTCAATGGACACGCTGCCTTAAGTTCATCATAAAGATATGCCGGACGTAAATTAGCAAAAAGTCCTAATTCCTTACGAATCTTTAAAAAGTCCCGTCTTCTGGTCTTAAATTAGGTGCAACATCATACCACTTGGAATTACCCACATTGCTCCAACTGCTCCAAGAAGTACTGCATCAGATGCTTTAGCTGTTGCTACTGCTTCATCTGTAAGTGGAACGCCATACTCATCAATCGAACATCCACCCATAAGAATCTTGGTATAATCGAACTTTGACCGTATTTGTCAGCCACACTGTCAAGCACTTTCACAGCCTCTCTGACGATTTCTGGTCCTATTCCATCACCTAATTAAAGTTATTCTGCTTTTCCATAAACCTTTACCCCTTTTTCATATGATAATTCAATTTAATATGATATAACATTTGCGCAACATTTTCAATAAAAAAAATCTGATTATTACCAGACAAATGTGTCTGACCCGAACCCTGCTTTAATTAATTGCCTTTAATTATTCTGCTGATGTGCTGTCTGATGGCTTCTCAACCTGGGCAATAGCTTTCTTCTGCATTGAGATACGGCAGTTCTTGTTGTTACCGAATTCCACGATCACATCATCTTCTGATATATCGATAAGAACACCATAGAAACCGCTTGTTGTAAGAACATAATCACCGATTTCCATAGAATCCATAAGTTCCTGCTGACGCTTCTGTTCCTTCTTCTGTGGCTTGATTGCCATGAAATACATCATTGCACCAATAATTACGACATAAAAAACTATGATAGCAATATTCATTGATACTCCTCCTTAAAAATGTCTCTTTCAAACTTAACATATAATACATAATTGAGAGCTGCTTGTCTACCTCAAAATGTATTTTTAACAAAAATATTTATAAACATACAGCATTACTGCTTATCATATGTCTTCATCTGATATAATGCCTCTTCCTTGAAGAAGCCTGCATATCTTCCTTCTTCAATCGCAGCTCTTATGTCTGTCATGAGATGGTTGTAATAGTAAAGATTATGAAGAACGCAAAAGACGCATTCCAAGCATTTCCTTAGCCTTAAGAAGATGCCTTACATATGCTCTTGAATAATTCTGACAGCATGGACATCCACAGCCTTCTTCGATAGGTGCTGTGTCTTTTTCATACTTTGCATTGAAAAGATTAATCTTTTCCAAACTTAGTATACACATGTCCATGGCGACCGTTTCTTGAAGGATATACACAGTCGAAGAAATCAATTCCTCTGTCCACTGCCTCTAATATATTGGCAGGTGTTCCCACTCCCATAAGATATGTCGGCTTATCTTTTGGAAGATATGGCACTACATTATCAAGTACATCATACATTTCCTCATGTGTTTCACCAACAGCAAGCCCGCCTACTGCATAACCATCAAGATCTAACTCTGATATTCTCTTGGCGTGGTCAATTCTTATATCATTAAATACGCCACCCTGATCTATACCAAAAAGCATCTGTTCAGGATTAACCGTATCAGGAAGTGAGTTCAGTCTTGCCATCTCTTTTCTTGCAACGCTCTAACCAGCGGTATGTTCTGTCAACAGAATTCTGGATATACTTTCTGTCAGCCTTTGCCGGCGCACATTCGTCAAATGCCATTGCGATTGTTGAACCTAAGTTTGACTGGATCTGCATACTTTCTTCTGGTCCCATGAAAATCTTATGTCCGTCAATATGTGACTGGAAATATACGCCTTCTTCCTTTATCTTTCGGAGTCCTGCCAGGGAAAACACCTGAAATCCGCCCGAATCTGTAAGAATCGGTTTATTCCAGTTCATGAACTTATGAAGTCCTCCAAGCTGCTTTATAATCTTATCTCCCGGTCTTACATGAAGATGGTAAGTGTTAGATAATTCTATCTGCGTTCCTATCTGCTGTAAATCAGTTGTCGCAACTGCGCCTTTAATAGCTGCAACTGTTCCAACATTCATAAATACAGGTGTCTGCACAGTTCCATGTACTGTTGTGAATTCAGCTCTTTTGCTCTTCCATCTGTCTTTAAAATTTTTTATACATATCTGCTCCTTTTTATTTTCTGTAAAACTCTTTTAACTCTGTCCATTCTAGCCGTCATATTGTCAAATATCAGGTCAACAAGTGTAAGTGCTGTCATAGCTTCAACCACAACAACTGCTCTTGGAACTATCATCGGATCATGTCTTCCTTTGATTGAAACCTCGATATCCTCGCCCTGCTTATTAACAGTTTCCTGCAATGCACTAATTGAAGGTGTCGGTTTTACCGCTGCCCTGAACACAAGCTCATCACCGTCGCTTATTCCGCCAAGCACTCCGCCGCTGTGATTAGTCAGTTTGCCAACCCTGCCATCCTTCATTACGAATTCATCATTATAATACTTTCCTGTAACTTTTAGCCGCTTCAAACCCATCTCCAATCTCAAAGCCTTTGACTGCACCAATGGACATTATAGCCTTTGCAAGATTAGCATCCAGCTTTTCAAATGTAGGATTGCCAATTCCAGTCATCATTCCTGTAACCCCTACATTCAATGACACCACCGATTGAATCTCCAACTGACATCTTGCTCTCTGCAAAAGCCTTAACCTTCTCTGCAGCTTCCTTATCAGGTATGTTAAATGCGTTATTATCTCTTTCAGCTATATCAAACTTATCATAATCAATGCCAATTCCACCGATTTCTTTTAGCATATGCTGTAATATTAATTCCAAGCTCTTTAAGAATCTTCATAGCGATTGCACCGGCTGCAACTCTTCCGATAGTTTCTCTTCCAGAACTTCTTCCTCCGCCTCTGTAATCCCTGAATCCGAATTTCTCGTCAAATGTATAATCAGCATGTCCCGGTCTGTAATAATTAGCTATCTCTGAATAGTCAGCAGACCTCTGCGTCTTATTATATACTGCAAGTGATATTGAGTCCCCGGTAGTCTTGCCTTCAAATACACCTGAAAGAATATGTACCTCATCATCTTCCTTTCTTGGTGTAGTAAACTTTGACTGACCTGGTTTTCTTCTGTCTAACTGCTCCCTGAATATCTTCCTCACAAAGAGGCAGACCTGCAGGACACCCGAATCAATTACAACTCCAAGTCCCTCTCCATGCGACTCTCCCCATGTTGATATCTTAAATATATTTCCAAACACTGAACCTGCCATAATATATTCTCCTCATCTTTTCAATAGGATTTATTTTACCATATTAAAATATATATCATCAAGCAAAACCCCAATTTATTAATTTTTTCTTATTTTTATTTTTTTCTTAATAGTCAAATGTATTTAATATGGTAAAAATAAATATATCAATATATTGAATGGAGTTTATTATGGGAACTGTTATAGGAATTGATTTAGGGAACAACTAACAGCTGTGTGGCTGTTATTGAAGGTGATACGCCTACTGTCATCAACAAAGAAGGCTACCGCACAACTCCTTCTGTTGTAGCCTTTACGAAATCAAAGGAACGTATTGTTGGTGATGCCGCCAAGAGACAGGCTGCCGTCAACTCCCTGACAGAACTATATATTCTCTATCAAAGAGACACATGGGTACGGACTATCGCAAGAAGATTGACGGAAAGTATTATACTCCACAGGAAATCTCTGCATTTATACTTATGAAGTTAAAGGAGGATGCCGAGGATTTCTTAGGACAGCCTGTGACAGACGCTGTTGTAACTGTGCCTGCCTATTTTACTGACGCTCAGAGACAGGCTACTAAAGATGCCGGTAAGATTGCCGGGCTTAACATATTAAGAATTATCAACGAGCCTACTTCTGCCGCTCTCGCGTACGGACTTGACAATGGTACGGCACAGAAGGTTCTTGTGTATGATTTAGGTGGTGGAACTTTTGATGTATCTGTTATCGATATTGGTGATAATGTCATTGAAGTTCTTGCAACTTCAGGTGACAATCACTTAGGTGGTGATGATTTCGATGAAAGAATAGTTAATTATCTTGTCGAGCAGTTTAAGATAAGTGACGGTATCAATCTTTCAAAGGACGTCTCTGCAATGCAGCGTGTTTAAGAGAAGAAGCTGAGAAAGCAAAGAAGGAGCTGTCTTCTTCTGTGACAACTAATATTAATCTTCCTTTTTATCGCTATGTCTAAGGACGGACCGCACCACATTGATATCACTTTATCAAGACAGACATTTGATGAGCTTACTGCTGACCTTGTAGACAGAACAATCACCCCTGTTGAGAATGCACTGCATGATGCAGGTCTTTCCAAGACAGACATTAATATGGTTTTATTGGTTGGTGGTTCTACAAGAATCCCTGCTGTTGCTGATAAAGTAAGACAGCTTATGGGAAAAGAGCCATCAAGAAATCTTAATCCTGATGAATGTGTAGCCCTTTGGAGCTGCCGTTCAGGGTGGCAAGCTTGGAAACCAGCTTCAGGCCGGTTCTGCTGCTTCTGAAATCATACTTATGGATGTAACTCCAATGTCTCTTTCTATTGAGACTATGGGTGGAATTGCAAGCAGGCTTATTGAAAGAAACACTACCATTCCTACAAGACACACAGCCAGATATTTACTACTGCCGGCAATTTCCAGACATCCGTTGATATCAAGGTTTTTCAGGGTGAACGAAAGTTTACAAGAGACAATAAACTGCTTGGCAACTTCCGGCTTAACGGTATTAAGCGTGCGATGGCAGGAGTCCCACAGATTGAAGTAACATTTGACATTGATGTTAATGGTATTGTCAATGTATCTGCAAAGGATTTAGGTACCGGAAGGGAACAGAGCATTACTATTACTTCAAGCTCTAACATGACCGAAGAAGAGATTGCAAAAAGCCCGCTGGGAAGCCGAAGTCTACAGCAAGCAGGATGAAGCATACCAGAGCTTTATTGACATAAGGGAGGATGCTGTACGGACTCTTAACGAAGCTAACAACGCACTTGCCGCCAATAAAAAGGTCTGGGATAAGGATAAGAAAAAAGAATGTTAAGGCTCAGATTGGGCATCTTGGCAAGCTTATATCTAAAACTCCTATTGACAAGCTTAATGAGGGGGAGAAAGCAGCTTCCATGCATGAGGCTTCGGAAGCTGTGAAAGAAACTTTTTAAGGTAGTGGCGAAAAAGACCAGTTCAGATATTTCCCGAACTGGTCTTTTTTTTTCTTTTGTTATTTCTCTAGTTCTTCGTATGCAAATAACATTTTTTCTGTGTTATCTACATAATATTTCTGTTCTTTCTGAAAATATTTTACAAGACTGCTGTAATCATTTGCATGCTGTGCTTTGTTAAGACTTCTGTAATACTCTGCTTTATTATCATCCCTTATGATTATTGGAATTATGTTATTGTCTAAACATTGTTTCAGTATTATCATTCTTCCAACCCTTCCATTGCCATCCTGAAATGGATGTATAAGTTCAAATTGGGCATGAAATTTTGCTATTTTGTCTATACTGACTTCATTGGAATTATTGTATTCTTCTATGAGGTTATGAATCTTCTCTGGCACTTCCTGCGGCAAAGCCACATTAATATCACTTACTCTGTTTTCTCTCTTCTTCCAGTCTCCTATAGCATAACCATTTGCAAAAAATCTTCAAACACGCCTTCTTTGAGATTTCTATGCATACCTTTAATCAGATCTTCATCCAATGGTGCTTCTATATTTTTCATTATATAATTAAACATTTTAAAATGTCCGTTCATTTCCTCTATATCTTTAGCCCGGAATATTACTTCTGTATCATCAGTATATAATGTACCTGTTTCGAACATAGATGCTGTCTGCTTTTCTGTAAGAGTACTTCCTCAATTCTGTTTGAATTATATGCCATACTTCTCTGCGTATATCCATACACACCGCTTCTATCCTGCTTTTTAAATTCTATAAGTAAACGCTCTTTTAATCTTTTTCATAAAAATATCTTCATTCATAACATTTTTTTCCTTCTCTATAAAATCCGCTATATTTACTCTGCAACTGATAATATTGTACCATTTAGCTGATGATTATTACAACATTTACATTAATCCAGATAGGAATTTACTCCGCTTTCTTTCCTTTTACATTAACTATGCAGATTCCTATGCACACTAATACTAACGCTATTAATGCATTTATTCCAAGCTCTCTGCTTCCTTCTCCAAGCCAAAAGGCTGAAAAGAAGTACACCGAATACAGGGTTGGTGAAGCCAAAGATTGCCACTTTGGATACCGGGTTATGCTTTAACAGTATTCCCCCATATTGAGTAGGCTACGGCTGATATGCATGCGAGATAGAATAACATTAGTATTGCTGATACTGACACGTGTGTAATTCTACCGCCATCACAAGTCCTAATATAATCATTACTATTCCACCGAATATGAACTGATAACCGCTCAACATTACCGGATTGTCTTTTTTTTGAATAGTTCTTCATAAGGCATGATGAAAATGCATATGACAACGCACATAAGAACAGACTTCCGTCACCCATAATGCTTAAGTTCATGTCGATTTTCTGTCCATTCATGCTGACTACGATAACACCTGCAAAACCAATCACACAGCCGATAATTTTCTTCAGATTCAGCTTTTCCTGTCTGAATATAATTGTCGATACAAGTATTACAAAAAATGTGTTAGAACCATTTATTATTGACGCTTTCACTCCGCTATTGTGTGCAAGTCCGATATAGAAAAATATGTACTGCAGAATTGTCTGGAACATTGCCAGTTTTACAATGTTTGGTACACTTGATTTCGTTGGAAGCAGCATTTTTTCTGTTAAGAATACTTCCAATTAAGATTGTAAGCACTCCTGCAAAAACAAATCTTGTTCCTGCAAATAATACCTGTGTCCATGTTTCACTTGACAGTATCTTAAACAACGCATATCCTAATTTGATACAAGGCGATGCGCTTCCCCAAAGGAATGTACACACAAGTGCAAGGGCGCACACCACCCATGTTTTCTGTAAAAAATCTTTTTTCTCGTTTGTTTTTTCCATGATTAATCTCCTGTTTTTCTAATATTATTGCTAATTATAATGTCATTCATAATCTGACAGGGTTTTTCTCCCTGACACCTGCCATTTCCATATAATCTGAAAATCTTTTTGCAACATCTTCTATATACGATATTATTGCATCACATTTTCTCTTGCTTACTCCCATGTTTATTCCACATTTTTTATCAAATCACCATAACTTATATCTGAACTTTTTTCCATTTATAAGCATCTGATGTGCTTTCAACCACATATTGCTGCTGTCATATGCAAATGTGACATCATATGCTGGTGACAATCTCCAGACACCATTCTTATCCATCAGAAAAGAAACATTTTTTACATGATCATCCTGATTAATCAGAATAACATTAAAAACCATTCTTCTATAAAATTGTTCCACATCTGAATATGGTATACCTAGTCTATTCATATAATATGCTGCCTGTTCATAACTGCATAATCCCGGAATATTGTAATCTATATGTGAAATTGCTCCTAATGTCTGCATATGAATTTTTTATTATTGTTCCTATCGAAACGTTTAGTTATAAAATGTGCATATCCGGCATCTTCAAGCAGACGGCATTCATTCATAATTACCCCCCTGCTTTTTGCCATAAGATAATATCCGTATTCTATTCTTGTATATTCTACTGAATCTTCCAGATTATGATCCCCATTTTTAGATACTCCATCAAACTTCATAAGCCAGTATTCAAATCCATCACCAGCATTAATCTGTCCACTTTTTATTTCTCCCGTATCTTCATTCCATGCAATCAGCGCCTTTGCTCTTGCACCACCTGCAGATGTTCCCAATAGCACAAGCTGGCTATATCCAGCATTATCTTTCAGATTAATCAGCTTATCTTTTCTATCAGATAATACATCAGATGCAAACTCTACCATTTTCGATATATTAACATCCTCTATTGTACTGTCAAACGGACTTGTTGCTGGTATATATTCTAATGCACCCATACCTCTTTTTCCTGTATAGCACAGTCTGTCTATAACATTAAATTCACTAATTGATTTTCCCTGCTCAGCCAGCCATCTGTCTATAATTTTATTACCAAATTTATCTGGAAGTGAATCCGCTACCAATCCATGCTCCATGAAATGCTGTCCTTGCAAGTTCCGGAAATTCATACACTCTTTTCTGATAATGGCATATGTATAGGTGATACCTCAATATTACTCTTTAAAAAATCTTTATCATATTCAAATGCAACAACCCCATTTGCTTCATTCATATGAATTATTCCAATTCTTGTGCCCCAAAGCATTACCTCCGCTGTATTTATCATTCATCTTCCCCATTTAAATCCAGTATCTGCTTTTCTTTTTTTGCAGATGCTCTCTGCCTTGTTTTAACATTTTTCAAATAAGATGATGGCCGGTTGTTCATATCTGGTATAACATTCACGAAATTATTCATAAGCTCCATCGCATTCATTAATTTCATAAAATTAACAAGACTTATATCTTCTCCACTTTCAAACCGAGTAATACTTCTTAATGAAACGCCTGATTTATCCGAAAGTTCTTTCTGTGTTAATGGATAACTTATCCTATATGCCTTAAACCTGATAACAACTTCCTCATAATCACTAATCATAATTAAACATCTCCAAATCCATAAATCCTATATATCTTATTCAAATGTTTTTTTTGTATTGTATCACATTTGCAATTAATTAGCAATATATGGCGTGTTAAGTCATATTTTAATACTTAATACGCCATATATTGCTAGTTATTTTTTTTTTGTGTGGCAGTCGTACCCGAAGAATTTTTCTTTTTAAACATCTGGCTGTTAAAAGGTATCACAGGATAAATGTAGCTTTTTCCTGATATTGTCCTGTTAAAGCATACAAGCACTATCGCAAATATGACTCCTGCCAGAAGTCCGATTCTTCCAAAGAACTGCACCAGAATCAGATTGACTATTCTTATGAATTTTAATGCATATCCCATCTCAAAACTTGCCTGTGAGTAAGTTCCAACCGTTACAACTGCCATATAAAGAAGCGATTCTGAATTAAACCACCCGGACTCCACAGCGTATTCTCCCACAACAATACCAGCAAGAATACTCAAAGGTGTCGACAGCATTCCTGGCGTATTGACCGCCGCCAGCTTAAGCCCGTCAACTGCAAGTTCAAGAATAAAAAGCTGCAATATAACCGGAACCGTTATATCCTCACTTATCGTTATGAATTTCAGCCATTCAGGCACCCACTGTGGATTGCTCTCAAGCAAAAAAGCCATACAGGTGTAAGAAAAACCGTAAGCAATGTAAAGAAGAACCTCGACAGTCTTATATAAGTTCCTATCATTGGCGAAAAATTAAAATCATCTGCTTCTTCTATTATATCAAATACATTTGTTGGAATTATCATTACTGCAGGTGATGTATCTACCATAATAACTATATTTCCATCAAAAAGTGCTGCTGCAGCGGTATCGGGTCTTTCGGAATATTTATACTTAGGAAACGGATTAATCCATTTTCCCTTAAACATACATTCAGCAAGGCTCTCTATATTCATAGTGAGCGCCTCAACCTCTATGCTGCTTATCAGATTCTCAATTCTTTCAAGCAACTTCTTATCAACCTTATCATTAATATAGCACACAGCAACATCTGTCCTGGAGCGTTCCCCCTACAGTATACATTTCCATTGAAAAGCGGCTATCCCTTTATTCTTCTTCTTAAAAGTGCCGCATTGCACACAAGTGTCTCAACAAATCCGTCTCTTGAGCCACGCAGAACCTTGTCTTTGTAAGGCTCTGTAACTGAACGCATTGGATAAGTGCGGCAGTCAATAAGTATACATTCATCAAAAGCCATCTATTATCATGACTGTCTGTCCTGAAAGAAATGCCTTCTCCACTTCGTCGTAATGTCCGTTTTTTTCAATCTCTGTATACGGCATTCCGACTTCTAAGAATGTATCTATATCCTTTATGTCCGATTCTTTCAATGAATAAAAAACTGCACCAGTTTTTCAATTGTTTCTTCCTGTACGAATCCATCTATAAAGTAAAAAAAAATGTGTTCTCTTCCCACCTATTAATACATCTCTTTGCAGAATGTCAAAATTCCTGTCCACTCTTAACTTTTCATTCATCATGCGGACATTCATGTCTATGTTAGTTGTAAAAATCAGTCATGCTTACTCCTTTCACCTGCACATTTTCAACCGCACTTTAAAACACCTTTCGATATCCCATATTGCCGCTAAATCCCTTCAAAGCACGAAAAGGGCAGGACTTACGCCCTGCCCTTATAGAATGTCCACATTTGACACATTTATTCTGCTATTAGTTCTCAAAAAGTGATGTTGAGTAATATCTGTCACCACTGTCCGGAAGCAGTGCAACAATTGTCTTGCCTTCGTTCTCTGGTTTCTTAGCCCACTCGATTGCTGCATAAAGTGCTGCACCTGCCGATATTCCAACCAGAATTCCCTCTGTGTGTGATATCAATCTGGCATACTCGAATGCGTCATCATTATCAACTGGAACTACGCTGTCATATATCTTAGTATTAAGAATTTCTGGAACAAAAGCCTGCTCCAATTCCCTGAATCTTATGTGGTCCCGGCTTGCCCTGTGAAAGTACCGGTGAAGTTGCAGGCTCAACTGCAATTATCTCAATCTTGTCATTCTTAGACTTAAGATATTCACCGACACCTGTTACAGTTCCGCCTGTACCAACACCTGCAACAAATGCGTCAACTTCTCCATCCGTATCATTCCATATCTCTGGACCAGTTGTTCTTCTGTGTGCATCCGGGTTAGCAGGATTAACAAACTGTCCTGCAATCATGCTGCCTTCAATCTCATTCTTTAATTCTTCTGCCTTCGCAATCGCACCTGTCATTCCCTTATATCCAGGAGTAAGTACAATCTCTGCACCATAAGCCTTGATAATATTTCTTCTTTCAACACTCATAGTCTCTGGAAGAACAATTATTGTTCTGTAGCCCTTTGCTGTTGCAATAGCAGCAAGTCCGATTCCTGTATTGCCAGATGTTGGCTCAATAATTGTTGCACCGGGCTTAAGAATACCTTTCTCCTCTGCATCTTCAATCATTGCCTTGGCAACTCTGTCCTTAACGCTTCCTGTTGCATTAAAATATTCAAGCTTAACAAGTACTCTTGCCTTAAGTCCAAACTTCTCTTCAATATGTCCGACTTCTACAAGTGGTGTGTTACCTATTAAATCTGCTGCTGATTTATATATCTTTCCCATACAATCCTCTTTTCTTGTGGTATTATTCCACATTTTCTAATATCAATTCATGAATCAGGTGTTATGTATATGCAGTACATAAACATACTATGTTTATATGTTATTATAGGACAATGATTCTGATTTGTACAGTACTTTTTTATTTTTCTTTTTTAAATCATGTGTATTCCGCTCTCCAGCTTCTCGTTTTGGACTTCCTACATGCCTTCCGCTGCTTCAACATCCAATCTGCTCCTCCGGCTTCCCGGTTTTGGACTTCATCCGTGTCTCACTCTGCTCTAACGTCCAATCCATGTTCCCGGCCTCCCGGTTTTGGACTTCATCCGTGCCTCACTCTGCTCTAACGTCCAATTCCCACTTCCGGCTTCCCAGTTTTGGATTTCATCCGTGCCTCTCTCCGCTCTAACGTCCAATTCACGCTCCCGGCTTCCCCGCTGACTTCTTAATCGCTTCCACCAGCCCGCTATAGCTATGCTCACAAGCTTCAATTATCCTATTCTCTTTCACGCCCGCCTCAACAAGCTTTTGCTGCAGGCGGGACCAATGCTATACACTGGGACTTCACCTGATTCACCAAGCTTGTCAATCAGCCATTTTATTCTCTCACCGCTGATGCCACTGGTAACAGCTATTCCAGAAACATCAATGAAATCTTTCATTTCGTACTCTGCATATGTATCAACATATTCATTCCTATATACTGGAATCTTAATCAGTTCTCCGTAATCTTTCATAGCTTCTTCAAGTGAACCGCTTGTTACCTCAGCACACAGATATACAACCTTCCCGGCTGCAATATTCATCAGACTCTTTCCAAGCTCCAAGCCCGCAGCTTGTAAAAGAAACAAAATCAGCTTCAAGACCGCATGTTGTTCTTAAAGCTTCCCTGTGTCTTTTTGCCGACTACCGCAATCTTAACACCAGCAGAAAGTTCACACTCCCCCATATTATAAGCAAACCCAGCCACAGCATTTTTAGCTCGTAAACACAAGCCACCGTGCATCTTTTATCTTTTTCAAAAAGATTCTCCACACGAATATAACCAATCCTGCCAGTCACTATTTTTTTTCGCAGGAAAGCCCCTCCTTTGCAAGTAATTCTGCAAGGGAAGGGGCTTTTTATCGTACATCTGTCCGTTTTCAATATATGTATATATGTATTTACCCACAATCTACTCCAATCCAAGCATACGGGCTGCTTCGTGACCAACCGCCTCGCTGTCAGTTCCTGTAACTTCAATTCTAAGAATCCTGCTGCAATCATCATTGCCAAATAACACAACCATTCTGAAGGTCACCGTTATCCTTTGTCACACAGTGTGCGCCAACCGGGGGCATGGCAGCCGCCGCCTGTTAATCTTAAAAATGTTCTTTCAGCCACAGCTTCTCTATCAGCAATTATCATCTGACAAAGCATTTATCTTATCAAGAAGTTCTGTATTCACCTCTGCAGTCTCAACCGCAAGAACTCCCTGTGCCGCTGCCGGAATAACGACCTCCGGGTCAAGATACTCTGTTATCTCAGATGATCTGCCAAGTCTGTTAAGTCCTGCTGCCGCAAGCACAATTCCATCAAGTCCGTATGAATCGTCCATAAGTTTGTTAATTCTTGTATCAACATTTCCCCTGATAGCAGTAAACTGGATATCAGGACGCAGCATTGCAAGCTGGCATGCACGCCTGAGGCTCCCAGTACCTATAACCGCACCCAAAGGAAGTTCTGAAAAACTTCCTGCAGTCTTTAATATAAGTACATCTCTGCAATCCTCTCGTTTCCACGCCTTTTGCAAATGTAAGTCCAGTCTCACATTCAGCCGGCATATCCTTCATGCTGTGAACCGCCATATCAATGCTGCCTGAAAAGAAGTTCTTCCTCAATCTCGCTTTACAAAAAAGCCCCTTAGTTCCAATCGCAGCAAGTGGCTTTATCTGTAACCTTGTCGCCTGTTGTCTTAATATAACAAGTTCAAATGTATCCTCAGGATACGCCTCTTCCATTCTTCTCTTAACATATTCCGACTGGACAAGTGCCAGCTTCGAACCTCTCGTTCCTATTCTGTAATGCATAATCCTCCCCTACAAGCCAAACAGTCTCTCAACCATATCTTTATACTGCTGCTGTTCATTTTTCTTCCACATTTTTTCAATTCTTCAATCGGTTCTTTTAACAATCTGTGTAGTGACGACTTAAGAATCTTCTTTAAGATTACCCTGTCATGGTCTGAAAGGTCAATCTTGCGGTTAAGATAATCATAGCTGTCCTGTACTATCTCATCACATTTTTTTGCCAAGTGACTGGATAGTTGTATCCATTCTGCTTGATGTGAGCCATTTCTTTGTTTCCGCTATATACTCATCAATCACGCACTGGCTTTCCTTTAGCAAATGTGCCCTCTCGTTCTGATTAGACTTCACAATCCCACCTATTCTGTCAAGATCAATAAGAGTAACTCCACACAAATGTCACCTGCAGATTTTTTTTCTATATCTCTTGGTGCAGCAAGATCAAGAAGTGTCATCTTTTTTACCCTCTGATAATTCAGAAGCTCTAATCACCAGATGAGGTGATGAAGTCGCTGAGACAACTATATCACTGCTTTTTAAGTGCTTCTGTTTTCTTATCATATGAAATAACCTCAATCTGTGAAAACTCCTTAAGCAAACGCCTTCGCATGCTGATAAGTTCTTGAACACACTGTTACATCAGCGCCATATTCTGCCAGATATCTTATAGCAAGAGCCGCTGTTTTGCCGCTTCCTATAACAAGCGCGTGCTTTCCTGATGATATGCCACATACTCTGTCTAACTCCTGAATCCCGACATAGCATACAGGTACTGGTTTTCACTTACCTTGTACTCTGTCTTAATCCGCTTTGCACAGCTTACCGCTTCTCTTACTATATAATTAAGCTCTTTCCCGCTGTGTCCAAGCGTTCTTGAAAGGTCTGCCGCATCCTTTAACTGACCTAGTATCTGATCCTCTCCAAGCACCATGCTTTCAAGTCCAGCGGCTATGCAAAACAGATATACCAGTGCTTCTTCACCACATTTGACACCAGCTAATTTAGTATCAGTAAGTCCAAAATAATCATTGAATAAATCGGACATCACTTGTACAAATGTTTCATCCTCATACAGATAAAACACTTCGCATCTGTTGCATGTTGAAAGGCACATGCACTGTTTCACACCCTGCTTCCTCTGCCTGCTGCATAAAGTCTGCTATCCCGCTGTCTGTGAATGTAATCTTATCCCTTACTGAAAGGTCTGTATTCTTATAATTAATTCCTACATATCCTAACTGCATCTGTATTCCCACTTATTATCCGAATTATTTCCTGAAGAAATCTTCCATAACCTCTATTGTACGGTTGATATCCTCATTAGTGTGTGCGTCTGATACGAACATTGCCTCAAACTGTGATGGTGCAATGTATATTCCGTTATCAAGCATATGTCCAAAGTATTCTGCATACTTCTTAGTGTCTGACTTTTACTGCACTGTCATAATCTTCTACTGCATCTGGTGTAAAGAATATGCTCATAAGTGAACCAATCTGATTAACCGATACCCTTCCGGCTCCACATTTTTCTTACACTGTCAGCAATACGCTTTTGTCTTAGTCTCAAGTCTGTCGTATATATCCTTATTATCTCTTAAGATTCTTAAAGTCTCAAAGCCTGCTGCTGTTGCAATTGGATTGCCTGACAATGTTCCTGCCTGATATACAGGGCCGTCAGGACTTACCATACGCATAATGTCAGCTCGTCCGCCATATGCGCCGACTGGCATACCCCCACCTACAATTTTTCCAAGAGTTGTAAGGTCTGGCTTTTATGTTAAAGTACTCCTGCGCTCCGCCAATTGAAAGTCTGAAGCCTGTTATTACCTCATCAAATATAAGAAGGCTTCCATTCTCCTTAGTTATGTCTCTTAAGAATTCAAGAAATCCATGTCTTGGAAGCACAACTCCCATGTTAGCTGCAACAGGTTCAACTATTACCGCGGCTATTTCATCTTTATTATTATCAAAAAGCTCCTTCACAGAATCGCAGTCATTGTACTCTGCTACAAGTGTATTCTTAGTGTAATCAGCAGGAACTCCTGCACTGTCCGGAACTGATGTTGTAAGCGCTGCTGAACCGGCTTTAACTAAAAGTCCGTCAGAATGTCCATGATAACAGCCTCTGAACTTAATTATCTTGTCTCTTCCGGTGTAGCCTCTTGCCACACGGATTGCACTCATAACAGCTTCTGTTCCTGAACTTACAAGACGACTCACCCACCTCCATTGTAGAATAAGCTCATATATAAGCTCTGCCATCTCAACTTCTCTCTTAGTTGGTGCACCATATGTAAGGCCTGCTTCCGCAGCTTCCTTAACCTTTGCAATTACTCTGTCATGTGCATGACCCTAATATTCCCGGTCCCCCATGAACATATGTAGTCAATCATTTCATTCCCATCTACATCAGTAATTCTGTCTCCCTTGGCAGAAGCTATGAATCTTGGCACTCTGTCAACTGCCTTGTATGCCCTGACAGGACTGTTTACACCACCCGGCATATGCTTTACTGCTCTCTCATATAAATCCTTTGACATCTCTTCATTCATAAAACCTGCTCCTCCTGCTTAATTTAATACTGCTAAAAATGTTACTCTTCCTTTAAACCATTTTGCCACATCTATAGCATGATATGTTATTATCATCTTAGCTCCGGCTCTCTTAAAGCCAGTCATATTCTCCATTACAATCTTCTTCTCATCAATCCAGCCATTCATTGCTGCTGCCTTAACCATCGCATACTCACCGCTTACATTGTAAGCGACAATTGAATATTGAAGTTAAAAGCGCTATCTCTTTCATAACGTCCATATATCCGAGTGCCGGCTTTGCAATAATCATGTCTGCACCTTTCTAATATGTCTTCTTCAACTTCCCTTAACGCTTCTTTTCCATTAGCCGGGTCCATCTGATATGTCTTTCTGTCACCAAATCCCGGTGCTGAATGCGGCATCCCTGAACGGTCCGTAATATCCTGATGCAAATTTGGCACTGTATGAACATATAGGAATATTAACCAGTCCTGCCTCATCAAGTGCATTTCTGATTGCCCTCAACTCTCTTATCCATCATGTCACTCGGTGCAATTATATCTGCCCCCTGCTTTTGCATAAGCAACTGACGCCTTTGCAAGAAGCGGCAGTGTCTCATCATTTAATATAACGCCATCTTTTACTAAGTCCGCAGTGTCAGCAATACGTAACTGAACGAAGGTATTGA
>VOFK01001659.1_pt1 | contig 31308 bp, 39 predicted proteins | sample 5384121 | NCBI WGS metagenome assembly VOFK01 (sample SAMN12384730, study PRJNA508395) | human gut metagenome | isolation source: healthy gut J | host: Homo sapiens | reverse complement strand
TCCATACACCTTTCGGTGTACTGTACGGTCTGCAATTTTGCGCAGCACCAAAGCCTCCCTTGTGTAAAGGGAGGTGGCACGGCGTAAGCCGTGACGGAGGGATTGTCATGCAGCCAAAGCACAATAAGCAGTTGGTTCCTTTGGCAAAACAGCTGCGAAAAGAAATGACCAAGGAAGAACGGCACCTATGGTATGATTTTCTGCGGTCCTACCCTGTCCGTTTTTCCAGACAAAAGGTGTTGGGAAAATATATCGCTGACTTCTATTGCGCAGAAGCAAAGCTTGTCATTGAGTTGGACGGTTCTCAACACTATGAGGATAGAAACATCAAAAAAGATGCAGACCGCACCGCTTTTCTGGAGGGATATGGTCTGAGAGTCATCCGTATTCCCAACAACGATGTCGGCAGAAATTTCTGTGGAGTTTGTGAGTATATCGATGCTGCGGTAAAGCAATCCCTCAGTCAGCTTCGCTGACAGCTCCCTTTACACAAGGGAGCCCTGGGCGCTGCCGCGCCAGTGCATAACATAAAAACCGGCCTATGATCGTAACCATAGGTCGGTTTAACTGTTTTACGAACCCCGCCCAAACTGCACCGGTTCTTTTTTGCTAATTTCTCATTTCTAATTCCTAATTACCTTCAACTCCTACTTTCTGCCTTTTACCTGCCTTCCATCCATTCGCATATTGCTTCATAATACGCCTTTGCGGCCTGTTTAGCGCCGCTGGGGGTGGCAAGGCGGGCGGCATCCTGGGGGTTGGTCAAAAAGCACTGTTCTACCAGCACCGCCGGGCAGTCGGCGTCCGCCAAAAGGCGGAAGGTCGGTTCATTGCGCAGGGTCTCGTCGCTGGATTCATACACCATGCGGTTATCGTATGTATCAAAAATAAATGTACCGCACACCGTCCTGCCCGCGCAGGGGCTGGCCGGTCTGGGTGATCTTCTGGGCGGTCAGGCGGGCCAGGGCCACGCTCTCGTCATGGTATTGCTGCCCCGGCGGAATGGCGTAACATTCAAAGCCGCTGGCCGTGCCGCTCGGATCGGAATTGCCATGGATAGAAAACAGCAGCACTGCACCCGCGTCATTCGCGCGCTGGGCGCGTTCCGCCGGTTCCACGCGCGGCATATCGCTGTTCTGGCTTTCTTTCCTCGGTAATGGTCAGCACCGGGGCATAGCGGCCATCCTGCTCCAGCAGGTTTACCAGCTCGTTGGCCACCTGCCAGGTCATCTCGTACTCCCACAGGCCGCTGCCCTCGCTGCCGGGGTCGGTGCCGCCGTGGCCGGGGTCGATTGCGATTACCGGCAGGTTCTTGTTCTGCACGGTGGTAAAAATCTTCTCTGTCAGCGTGCTGCCCTCTGCCGCAGCGCTCATCACCCCCCGCGTGGGGCAAAATCACCCCCCACAGTAACGGCCACCAGCGCAAACGCGAAGAGGAACATCCCTGTGCGCGCGTGCCGCTTCCAGCCGCGCCGCACCGGATGGCGGGCAGGCTGCTTTTTTCTGCAAACTGCCATCTTTTCTTCCTACAACTCTATGGCGTCCCCGCATCCGCCTGGCGGTTTGTGTGCTACCCTGCCGGATGCGGTTCTGCCTTATCTTTAAGGCAACACCGCACAATTCCCGCCTTACGGCTTAAGTACCGCTCCGGCGGCTGCGGCACGGCATCTGCGTTGCCAAAATGCTCGATAAGACATCCAGTATTATCTGCGCTTTTGGCTTAGCAGCTGCCGCACCTCGCTCGCCGTATCGGCACTTAGAATTATGCGGTATTGCCTTAATCTGCCCCTGCCTGTGATGCAGGGGAAATGTTCTCGTTCCTGGTTTCACTCAATAAAACGATGCAGCTCTGCGTTTTGTTACAACTTTTGTGCGGAAATTTTTTCCTATTGACTCTGGAGATTCATTCCTCGCCGACTGCCAGCTCGCTCAGGTTCTGCACGCTGCCTTCGATATAATCAGAATAGGCATAACTCTCCCCCGCGTCCGCTTCGCTGGCTTCCAGCGCGGGGGCGGGCAGGTTCAGGTCCTGCGGGTCACAGTCCAGCCCAAAGCGCACCCGCAGCAGCGGCGCCATAATCTCTGGGTCCCACACAATCGCGCCGACGCTGTTCGTCTGCACCGCGTAAGCACTGGGGATGGTAAACACCACCTGTTCTGCCTGCAGGCTCTCCGCGCTGGCGGCAAGTTGCATCAGGGTATCCATATCCAAATTGGTCTGCATATAGGGCATAATAACCGGCACCAGCTTGGCGGCATCCACCAGGGTACAGCTTTGGGCATACCGCAGCAATCCGGCAAACACGCTGCGCAGCACGCGCTGGCGATCCATATCACCATACGCATAGCTGCGGCGTTCCCGCACCAGGAACTCCACCGAGCTGCGGTCCAACAGGTACCTGCCTTTGGGCAGGTAGGAACCGCCGTTCTCTATTTCCTGCGGAATATCCACTTCTACCCCGCCGATGTACTCCACAATATCGCCCAGGCCGTTCAGGTCCATGCCAAGGTAGCCATCCACCGGCAGGCCGGTCATGGCGGTGATTTCATCGCAAAGTCCCTGCAGACCGCCTGTCTCCCTGGCTACGGCATTGATACGCCCCGTTGTGCTGCCCTGGCCGGTGGGGTCTGCGGCGTTTTCTTTCCCCTCGCCTGCTTCCGCCTGGCCGGTGCTCCACCCCACATACAGGCTGGGCGGAACCTGCAGCACCTCCAGCTTGTTCCGGTCACAGTCCCACTGCAGATACAGGATCATATCCGTCAGGCCGATCTCTTCTTCGCCGTCCTCCGCCGAACGGTCATACCCGGCCACCACCAGGCTGATGGTACCTGTATAAAGGCTCCGCCGGGTCGGGCTGGCCGGTCAGCAGCTGGCCGATGGGGTTTACACCCGCTGCAGCCGCCGATGTTTTATGCCTGGTATACCATCTTTCCGCCAACCAAACGGCCGCCAGCACTGCCAACAATATCAGGACCACCGCAACTATTTTGCGATATTTTGCGCTTTCCTGTTTGTATCTTGCCACCCTGCACACCAGCCTTTCCAATCTACCATCGTTATCTGTATCATATCCTGTACTGGTATCAAAGTTGTAGCAAAAGATGACCAAAACGTACATAAATTGCAATTTTTATACACGATAAAACGTTATTTTTCTTTTTTTGTCAAAAACGCCGGAAAGTTTCATTTTTTCGATTGCCAAATATTGACATCAGTGGAAATTAAAGGTATACTGTGTATACAAAAAGCGTTGGTGTCGCTTTTTCCAGGTGATGTACTACATATGAAAGAGGTTAGCCTATGAAATCTACTGGAATCGTCCGCAGTGTTGACAGCTTAGGCCGTTTTGTTCTGCCCAAGGAACTGCGAGATTCGTTTGGTATCACCACTGATACTCCCATTGAAATCTTTACCGATGGTAATACCATCCTGCTGCGCAAGTACCGCGCAGACGGCTGCTGTGACCTGTGTGGTGAAGTAACCGGGGATAGCATTCTTTTCCGCGGCAAGCGCATCTGTGCAGCCTGCCGCAAGGGAGCTTGCCAAACTGTAAGCTCTGCCGCACCGTTCACCCTTATACAAACACTGCCTGTCCCAATCCCTTGGGGCAGGCAGAATTTTTGTTATTTTGCAGCGGCATCCGGTTCAGGCATTGTGCTTGCGGACGACTTCCTCACTGTTCTTGATCAGGTTCATCAGGCTGGTGGCGTGGCGCGGGTAATCCCTGGCCAGGGTCTCGGTGTTCATCTCAAAGGCAGCGGGGTCGGGGCATGCGCCGTTCTCCCCTGCCATGGTGGCCGAAAGCTCACCTTCCTGCAAGAACATGGCGGCATCGGCGTCACGCTCCCAGCGGGCGGGCGTTATGCGGAACATGCTGGCCACATTGCCCGGCGCAGCCTGGTACAGGCGGCGGAACATACGGTAGACGGCCAGCATCAGATAATTGCTGACGGAGGTAACCACCCGCTTATCCCTGCACTGATCCAACCGGTCAAACAAAATGTCCAGCGAATTTTCAATCAGTTTTTTATACATGGTGGGCAGCACGCTGCCGCGGTAAATGCTGCCGGAGGTTGCGCCGCCGGCATCGGGCAGTTCTTCCACCTTGATGGTCTGGCCGCTGCGCTCTGCGCTGCGCCCCAAAAGGTAGTCACAGGAAACATTATAGTAATCCGCAATCTGCACCACAAATTCAAGGCCGCATTCCCGGATGCCTTTCTCATAATGGGAAAGCTGCGCCTGGCTGATGCCAAGCTCCTGCGCCGCCTGTTTTTGGGTAATGCCCCGCTCTTTGCGCAGCAGGGTAATGATGCGGTTAAATTCCATTGCCATCTTGTTGCCATCCTTCACACTTTACCAGAACGCAGCGCGCAAAGGCCGCACAGGGTTTGCGCTACATCGCCAGGGCGCAGGGGCCGGACATTCCGCCGGTTCCTGCAACGCCTTAGGGGCCGGCACGCCCCGCCGTTCTGTTTTCCGCCTTGCGGGTTTGCACCGCTGCCTGCCGCCTTACACCCTGCCGGGCTTGCGGCAGATAAAGACCCCCAAAATGCGCAGAAATCCCCAAAGCACACCGGAATGTAGCTTAAGGGTTCGCTGCGCCGCGTTGGGCCAGGTAGGCATCCTATTGGCAGGAACCGCGCTTTTGTGCGCCGCTTTTGGCTGCGGCACAAATGCGGGCTCTACTGCATTCTACATGGTGTAAATTATATCTGCCAAAAAACGATTTGTAAACATCAAATTCGCCAATTTTTTGTCAATTTTTTCGGTATTTCCTTCAAAGCGGGCCAAACAAACTAGATATTGACATTTCGCGTGTTTTCCTGTACAAATATTGTGTATCTTTTTTTACCCGTTCTTATTTTGTAACCATTTTGTAATCTTTTTTTGCAACATATATCCGTCAGGAGGTTTTGTTTTTGAAATATTATAAACTGCATCTGATCCGCCACGGCCTGACCCAGGGCAACCTGGATGGCCGCTATATCGGCAGCGGCACAGACCTGCCCCTGTGCGCGGAGGGCCGCGCCCAGCTGGAGGAGCTGAAAGCCAAGTTCCAGTATCCGGATGTTCCGCTTGTGTTCTGCTCCCCCATGCTGCGCGCCCAGCAAACAGCGGAAGTGCTGTTCCCCAACGCCAAGCTCACGATTTTGCAGGACCTGCGGGAGATGAACTTTGGCAAGTTTGAAAACCGCCCCATCACTGAGCTGGTCAAGGACCCGGAGTTTGCCCAGTGGATGGACCCCACCAGCCGCACCAACCCCGATGGTGCCGAGGACCGCAAAGCCTTCTACGACCGCACCAACGTGATGCTGATGAAGCTGTTTGAATACCAGCTGCGCACCCATACCGAGGAAGCTGCCTGCATCACCCACGGCGGCGTGATCATGAACATGATGGCCAACCACGTTTTGCCGCAGCACAAGCCGGAGGAATGGATGACCGACCCCGGCTGTGGCTACAGCCTGCGCCTGGACGCCGAAATGTGGATGCGCGACCACATTGCCGAAGCTTTTGACATTGTGCCCTATGGCTACCTGGACGGTGCGGAAGAGTAATCCCGTCAACACCGCCAATATCAACCAAATGCCGCCCCTGTTTTGGCAGGGACGGCATTTTATTTTTAGGGCATCACCGCACAATTCCCGCCTAACGGCTCAAGCACCGCTCCGGCGGCTGCGGCACGGCATCTGCGTTGCCAAAATGCTCGATAAGACATCCAGTATTATCTGCGCTTTTGGCTTAGCATCTGCCGTACCTCGCTCGCCGTATCGGCACTTAGAATTATGCGGTATTGCCTTAGGTTTTCTGTTGTGGGTCAGCCTGCGTTTTCCCCGTTGGCTGAATCCGGTTCGCTCTGGGGTTCCTCGGCGCTGTCGGCGGCGGGCTCGGTGTTTCCGTCGGTTTCCTCCGCGGGCTGCAAAGCGGCAAGCTCGGCAGCGGCGGCGTCATAGGCCGCCTGGGCCTCCGCCACACGCTGGCTGGCGGCATCATCATCGGCGCTGTCTGCCGTTCCGGCTGCTTCCTGCTGGGCCTGCAGGGCTTCGTTCAGGGCAGTCTGGGCCTGGTTCAGCTTGTCCTGGGCATCCACAAGGGCCTGGGCGTGCTGCTGTGCCTGTTCAGCAGCCTCGGCGGCTTCATCCGGCACAGCACTGTCCAGCAGGACCGGTTTTTCCGGCAATGCCTGCTCGTTACCGTCCCCGTCCAGCAGGCGCAGGGCTTGGCCATAATAGCCGCCCCAGATGGCAAGAAAGCTCTTGCCGGGGTTCACATCCAGCGTTTTACCACTGGCATCGGTCAACTGCAGCGGCGCTGTGGCATCGCCCTTGGTCCACTGGATGGTCTCCCATCCGCCTTTTGTCAGGTAGATGCCGGTGCCTCCGGTCAGGTCATACTGGCGGGTCACGCCGTCATCCTTTACGCCGGAGGAAGCATACAGCACAAACACATTGGTGAACGCTGCCTGCTCGTTATTGCCCGCATCCATCATGGGGCTGCCATCGGCATTGTTTTTCAGGTACAGGCCCACTTCCGGCGAATAAACCAGTTCTTCGGTATCCTTGTTGGAAAAGGTGATATACAGGCTTTTGGCATTCTGCTGCTCCGGATCCTTGCGCTGGACAAAGTGGAACAGCGGCATGTTGGCACCGGCGGTATCAGTGTTATAGGTTGCCAGGCCGATGTTGATCAGATCTTTGGTGGTGTACCAGCAGTTTTCCTCCCGGTAGCCGCTGTTGGCGCGGTCCTCGTCAAAGGCAAAACCTGCGGTGCCCGCATGGTAGCCGTCCAGATCCTGGTATTGCAGCACGTTCAGCAGGTTGGAAGCATACACGCTTTTGTTAATGTGTACCGGAACGGCATTCAGCGGCAGCACCAGCTGTAGCGGCAGATCCCGCCCCTGGGGCCACCGGGCCGGCTTTTTCCACGCTGTCCACACTGGCAAACACCGCGGTCAACCCGGCAGTCTTGCCCTCGGTCACGCCCTCAATCAGCACATCCGCAGCGGCAATGCCCCACTGGGGGGTGCTGCCATCCCCGGTGCGGATGCTGACCGCCACCGGGCGCTGGTTGGTATAATCGCCCTGCTCCCCGGTCAGGGGGTTCGCTTCGGGTTCCGGCGTTGGGGTGGGTGCTTCTGTCGGCTCTGCTGTGGGCTGCGCTGTGGCCGCTGCGGCGCCTTCCGCCGGGGCGCAGCCTGCCAGCAGCACAGCCAGCGCCAGGGCTGCGGCACACAGGGGGTATTTTTTCTTGTTTGAACGCTCAGTCATACAGACTCCTGTTATAAAAAAGTACCCGCCCTGCGGGCGGGCACTTTAGACTGTCGAAAAAAATTCTAAAAGCCATTCCAAGCGGCAGACATGCGCCGACGCTTGAACACCTTTGCGAGCAAAAAAAAAGAAAGCATGAGGACATGCTTTTTTTGCGATGGAGTGTTTTCAAAGGAGAGGTGCAGGAGCGTGGCGCTCCGGCGTCACGCTCAATCCGCCCAGGGGATATCCTCACCGCTGTCATCGCTGGCGGTGTCATCTGCGCTGCTCTGGTCGGCGGTATCCTGCTGCGGGGTGTTGTCCTGCTGGGGGGCAGACTCCGCGCTCTGGCTGTCATTGCTGGTATTGGTGGTGGTGCTGCTCTGGGTGGTGCTCTGGGTATTGCTTTCGGTGTTGCCCACAGCCTGGTTGTTGCGCGCTGCGCTGACCAGGTCGGTGGTGGAAGTCCCCAGGCTTTCACCCGCCTTGGCGTCGGCATCAATGGAAGTGTTGGAAGCGCTTACCGTTGCGGCATCCAGGTCAAAGTCGGCCAGGTTGCCCACCTTCAGGTTGATGGCTTCGTCCACATCCACAATGGTCACATAGCTCTTGCCAATATTGATCTCGCAGGGGGTATCGCTGCACTGGCCGTTTTCATTCAGATAGTACAGGCGCAGGGCTTCCAGCGGGGTACCCTTCTGCCAGTAGATCTTTTCGCACTTGCCGCCATAGAAGTAATAGCCGATGCCGCCCCAGCTGTATTCTACATACTGCAGGTCCGTGGCTTCGTGGCCGGGGTAGGTGTGAATATCGGTGAACAGAACGATCACATTGGGGAATTGCAGCTGATAATCGTTGTACTCTTCGTCAATGGTATCACGCCAGTTGCCGGAGAAGTTCTGCTGCATCAGGTAGACGTTGTTGGTGTTATCGTACAGGAAACGGGTCTTGTAGGACTGGCTGTGGCTGATCTCCACATATTCGCCGTCCTTCACCACCGGGCCGTCCTTGGTGGTCAGTTGGGAATCCTGGGACTGGGTCAGGTCGCGCACCGGGTTATCCTGGCGGTAATCCACAAAGTTAAAGAAAGTGGAATTGTAGGTGCGGTTCATATCCACATTTTTGTTGGTGATATACTTTTCAATGTTTTCGCCGCTGGTGTACATCGTGTGTTCCAGTGCCAGGCCGTTGCCATAGCTCAGGCCGCGCCAGTTCACACGGTTGTAATCACGGTAGCCGGAAGCACCATCGTTGTTGTTCAGCAGGCCGTAATCATAATCCAGGGCGTACTGCTTCATGACAATAGACTCGCCTTCGTGGATATACAGGGCCTGCCAGGGCAGGATCAGCTGGAAGAACTGGTCACGGCCGGAACGGATGGGGCCAATCTCATCAATATCGTGGTAATCATTGAACACCGGCATAAAGCGGGTGATGCCGCCTTCCACCTTGATTTCAAACAGCATCTGCGCCTTGGAAAGGCCACGCTGCGGGCGGGCGTCCACAAGGTTGTTCACCATAAGGGCGGTAATGCGCTGGCCCTCGGGATAATTTTCGCCTTTAGCCTCGCCGGTCAGCACGTTGGCTTCATACGGGGGCAGGGTCGGGGTGGGTTCCGGGGTAGCCTCGGCCTCGCTGCTGGCGGCGTTGGATTCCGGCGTAATGGGCGAGATTTGATCATCGGTTTTGCCGCAGGCAACCAGGATCGCACAAGCTGCCATAACGGCCAGAGTGCAAAGGATATTACGTTTCATCGGCTGGGTCCTCTTTTCTGCTCATACAGCTGGATGGATAAAATCCTGCCCGGTCCAAAGCTCCGGGCAACGTATAGATTTATTGTACTTGTTTTGTAATGATTTGTAAAGATTAAAACCAGATTTTACATGTCACCGCGGCATACCGCCCACACCCCACCCGCATTTTTTTGTTGCTCTTGGCCGCCAACACTGATATAATAAATAAGTATATTTCAAGCGCAGTGCTTGTTAAAACAAAGGAGATTCTACCGCCATGGGACTTTTTTTCTCTTCTGACCGCTTTACCCGTCCCGGACCGGGCGTGCGCCCGGACGCCCCGCGCAAAAAGGGTGTTGCCCGCCTGGCCGAAATTATGGGCCGCGATATGTGGAACTTTTTCCGCGCCGGTTTCCTGGCTTTCCTGGGCTGCCTGCCTTTTATTATCGGTATGTTTTTTGCCGTTGAAACGCACGCGCTGCTGTTCATGCTGCTGGCCGGTATCATCGGCGGCCTGATCGCAGGCCCGGAGCTGAGCGCCATGGCTGATACCGTGCTGCGCAGCCTGCGCGATGAACCTGGCTACTGGTGGGAAACCTACCGCCGCGTGTGGAAGCGCAACGCCAGGGAAAGCCTGGTTCCCGGCATGCTGACCGGTCTGGTGCTTTCGATGCAGATCTTTACCCTGTTCCACATGTCGGTCATTAGCGCCGGTATTGTTACCTGGGTGCTGCTGATCCTAAGCTTTGTGGTAACGCTGGGCTTGGAAAGTTACATCTGGCCGCAGATTGCCCTGCTGGATCTGCCGCTGTACGGCATTTTGGAAAAAACAGCCTGCTGCTGTTCTTGGGCTACTTGCCCCGCAGCCTGGGTGCTATCGCCATCAAAGCCGTGTATTGGGGCGCCATTTTGCTGTTCTTCCCGCTGACGACGATCATTCTGCCGTTCACCAACTTCTGGCTGCCGATGCTTCCTGCCCTGCTGTGCATCTACCAGCCGCTGAACAAGTGCTTTTACCATTGAAAGCACCATCAACAAGATGCGCGAAGACGAACTGAACGCCGCCCTCGCCAAAGATAACGAGCCCCTGCCCGAAGACCCCACCGAGAGAGCCGAAGAATCCACCGAAGCTTCCTCCGGCGACTCTTCCTCTGACGTCCAGTAATCCATTTACTAAACGATATAAAAAAGCGCACAGCGCCCGATCTATCGGCGCTGTGCGCTTTTTCCTTTCATTGCTAATTTCTAAGGCAACACCGCACAATTCCCGCCTTACGGCTTAAGCACCGCTCCGGCGGCTGCGGCACGGCATCTGCGTTGCCAAAATGCTCGATAATGTCGGGTTGCGGTACCCGCATCGTGCTTCGGGGCAAAAAGCCCCTCGCACTCTGCGACCGCTGCCCCTGCTTCGGTTCGCTGTTTCCGCCACTGGCGGCGCTCACCTTTGCAGCATCCAGTATTATCTGCGCTTTTGGCTTAGCAGCTGCCGCACCTCGCTCGCCGTATCGGCACTTAGAATTATGCGGTATTGCCCTAATTACTCATTCCTAATTATTTAATGTAGTTTACCCCCATGATCGCCACCCCCAGCACAACCAGCACAACGCCGGTGGCGCGGTTCAGGGTGGCGGGCTGGCCTTGTTGGCGAAGCGTGCGGCAATGCGCGCCCACAACAGCGTGGACCCCACACAGAACACCAGGCACCACAGGTTCGGCATACCGCCGATGGCAAAGTGGCTGACGGCACCGGTAAAGGCTGTAAAGGTCATAATGAATACGCTGGTACCCACAGCGGTTTTTCAGCTCATACCCCAGCACACTGGTCAGGATCAACAGCATCATCATGCCGCCGCCTGCACCGATAAACCCGCAGATAAAGCCGATCATCACACCACAGATCACCGACTGTACAAACCGCTTTTTGGGGTCTACCGCTTCCATTGCGTTCTTGGTGGTCATAACCGGCTTTACAATAAACTTAACGCCGAGCAGGAATGTCATAAATACCGAGAAACTTGCCCATCGTGCTGTTGGGCACCTGGCTGGCAATCCAGCTGCCCACCATGGTAAAGCACAAAACCGATACCATCATCACAACGCCGTTGCGGATGTCCAGATTTTTGTTTTTGCCATAGGTATAAGCGCTGACCGCGCTGGCCAACACATCGCTGGCCAGTGCAATGCCCACAGCCTCGTAAGCGGGCATATCCAAAAAAGGTAATGAGCATCGGGCTGATGACCGCCGCCGCGCTCATGCCGGCAAAGCCGGTGCCAAGGCCCGCGCCGATGCCGGCCATAAAGCACACGATAAATTTAATCAACATTGTCATTGTTTTTATCCTCCAGATACTTTTCCACGTTTTTGCGGATGCGCTCCATGCTGCGCTGCATATGCTCCAGCTCTTCGGGGGTAAATCCATCCAACAGCGCCGCGCCAAACTGTTCCTGTGCTCTGCGCCCGGCCGCTATCATCGGCTGCGCGGGGGTCACACAGGCGCAGGTGGGCGGTTTTGCGATTTTCCAACTGGTATTCCCGCCGCAGGCAGCCGCGGGCTTCCAGATTTTTGATTGCCGCCGACACCTGAGATTTTGCTAAAAAACGAACCTCCACAATATCGGTTGCCGTATCATAGCGGGTGTTGTTCGCTAAAAACAGCAAAATATCCAGCTCAATGCGCGTTAAGCCATATTTAGCGCACACCGGGCTGACAAATTCAGAATATAACGTTTTTACCGCGTTCTGTTGCTCCAGCGGGTTGACCAGCTGCATTTCGCATTCTGCTTTCTGTATTTTGTTCATTTTTGAACTATTTTATCACAGCTTTCTCTTTTTTTGTCAAGAGGGGCACCAGCTGCCAAGTTTTTACACTTGTCACTTTAGCCGCTATTTTTGTTCATTGCTCACTTCTCTGTTTTTTCGTTATGGTCATGGGCTTTACTTTCCCTGTCAACGCCCTCTGCCTGAAAGCGCACAGCTTTTGGCCCACTGTTCTTTTGCACGCCAGTCACAATGTATTTGTGCGCTCCATCTTTAATGCCGCTACTGTGAACGGCCCTTATGCACAATACTATCAATTATTTTTACTTTTTGTCTTACCTATTAAAATAAGAATGTCATAAATGATTAACCCATGATGGAATCTTTCCTTCACAGTGAAAAAAAACTGCCTGTCATTTTTAGGGCAATACCGCATAATTCTAAGTGCCGATACGGCGAGCGAGGTGCGGCAGCTGCTAAGCCAAAAGCGCAGATAATACTGGATGCTGCAAAGGTGAGCGCCGCCAGTGGCGGAAACAGCGAACCGAAGCAGGGGCAGCGGTCGCAGAGTGCGAGGGGCTTTTTGCCCCCGAAGCACGATGCGGGGTACCGCAACCCGACATTATCGAGCATTTTGGCAACGCAGATGCCGCCGTGCCGCAGCCGCCGGAGCGGTGCTTAAGCCGTAAGGCGGGAATTGTGCGGTGTTGCCTTATGTCCATAAGTAGCTTTCATGTGTATTCAGATTGCTGAAAATGCGTAATACATTAGTAAAACGTCACAAAAATCGAATGCAAATTTTGTAGAGGGTTACGCGCTTAACCTTTGTAAATTTCACATTTATCATGTACCATATAATCATAATGCCACAGAAGAAGGAATGGAAATAACACAGAACAGGATTAGAATCGTAGATGTTGCAGATACGTTAGGTCTTAGTAGCATGGCAAGCAGGGAAAGCAATCCTTCCCTCACAACGATTCATCAGGAAGCAAACTTAAGGGCGAAAACGGCAATTGAATGTCTGGAGGCAATGCGCGATGGAACAGAATATAAGCCACAAATCGTGTTGCCGGTTGATTTAATAAAAAGGGAAAGTACGAGGAAATTATAATGTCAAAGTTTATGAAATCGTTGTGTAAAATAGCAATTCCTGTCACATTGCAAAGTATGCTGCAGGCATCATTTTCAATTGTTGACCAGATCATGATCGGGCAGTTAGGTGAAACAAATATATCGGCAGTTGGATTATGCGGTAATTTTTCACTGATTTTTTCAGTGATGATTGGTGCAGTAAGCACGGTTGCCGGGATATTAATTGCTCAGTTTATTGGTGCGGAAGAAAGCAAAGAGGCATGGTGCAGTTTTGATGTGAGTCTCCTCTGCGGAATCATGATATCAGCATTATTCCTGCTTGCAGCCGGAGTTTTTCCGTCGCAGATTCTTGGACTGTATACAAAAGATATGAGTATCATAACTACTGGTTCGGTTTATTTTAGAATCGTAGCGTTTTCTTATATTCCAATAGCTGTCAGCAATATTGTATCCTCATGGCTGCGCTGCAAGGAACATGCCACGATACCACTTCTGGCAAGCTTTGGAGCAGTTGCTGTAAACACAGTGCTGAACTATCTGCTGATATTTGGAAAATTCGGATTTTCATGTATGGGAATCAAGGGAGCTGCCATTGCCACACTTATTTCGCAGTTGTTTAACCTGGTATTTATTGGGATCGGATTTGTCTTATGTATCAGAAAAGATGGAGACCAACCGATATTGTCTCTGCATTTTAAAAAAATCACAATCCGGGATTATCTGATCATGATTCTGCCGATTCTGATCAGTAAGTTTTTATGGAGTCTCGGGCAAAATGTAGAGTCTGCTGTTTATGGACATCTTGGCACATCAAACCTTGCAGCCTATACACTTACCGGTCCGATACAAGCGCTTATCGTAGGGGCACTTAGTGGATTGTCTGCGGCTGCCGGTGTGATGATCGGCAAAAGGCTTGGTAGGAAAGAATATAATGAGGCTTACGCAGAATCAAAGAAGATTATGTGTGCAGGCTTAGTTGGTGCAGCAGCGGTATCGGCTTTGCTCATTCTTTTGTCCGGAGTATATACCGGATTCTATCGTGTTGATGACAAGCGTAAAAGAGCTTGGAAAGATACTGCTTATCGTATTTGCCTTGTATGCTCCGGTCAAGGTGGAAAATATGATACTTGGCGGAGGCATTATCAGAAGTGGCGGCAACACCAAAATCATTATGATTATTGATATTATTGGCACATGGTGTATCGGAATTCCACTGTGTCTGCTTGCAGCATATGTATTTAAATGGGGAATTGTTGGCGTGTATACTTTGCTTACCACGGAGGAATTATTCCGACTTGCTGTATCGTTAATTATCTTTAGAAGGCGTAAATGGATCATTAGTTTATGCTGATTTACTTCTTGCAGGACTTTTACGACGAGATTGCCGACCAGATCTTCAAACTCCGGGAACAGCGAGAAAAATGTACGGTCAATACTGCTGCCAGAGACGCACAGATTGCCCGCATCAACGAGCTGCAGGACTTTCATCAAACAGCCCCCTGCTCGCTTAGAGGCCTTCGGCGAGGCCCTAGTGAAACGATGGCTTGAGCGGATCATTGTCTGGGAGGACCACTTCACTGTGGAACTTAAGTCCGGGCTAAACATGGATATTGAAGGATAATCCCATAGATGCACGAAACCCTCTCGGCCATGATGGCCGGGAGGGTTATTTTATTAACCGTTATTTCCACCTCGATGATATGGTGCTTTATTCTTCCATATAACACCATTTTTTTCGTATGATAACGCTGTTTATGCCCTGAAACATCGTTTTCACATGGTAAAGACCTATTTGTTTTTCTACTATATCCGCTACTTTTTCTACAATGCTTGTATTTGCTGCGCTTGAATCAACTTGTTGTGTCGTGTTACGAGCACTATTAGAAGATCTTGATCTAATAGAAGATATTGCTTTTGCTGCACCTCCAATTACAACTCCAACTATTTCAAAAGATTCAATTGGATGCTCAACAATAAATTTCCCCTGACCGACTTCAATCCTCTAGCAAACATATTACTTGTTTTTTGCGGTACTTGAACTTTTGGGTGTGTTTGTGCTTCCGTTTTTTTATATGTATCTTTAAGCACTTTTACATTCCGACTTGACTTGTCTTTAGTTTTATCGGGTTGCTCTTTTCTTTCTCTTTGCTCTGTAAGACTACTATCCACATTCGATTCAGAAACGACCGATTCTGCCAATTGGATTACTTTACATGGAATAACCGGTCCATCTCCAAAATCAACCTTTTCTTTTGTTACCGGAGTAAAGTACCAGTTCGTTGGGTTTTGCCAATTTCCATCATGAGCCTCTAAATGCTCCGCTCTTGTGAGAAATTGTATATTTTCCGGATCACCTTGATACTCTGGATATTTTTCAGCGCTCTTCATATGTTGGCCTTCAAAAGCCCTAGCATTTTCATCATAGGCTTTTCCCTTATCAAGAATATCCTGTTGTTGTTCTGGAGTCCAGTCTCTTGTACCCTTTCCTTCCCGAACAAGTTCTTGCTCTTTATTCCAAGCAGCAAGTATCGCCTTGTTGGATTTCTGATGTTCTCCTAGACATAGAATCACTCTCCTATGCCCAGCAAATCATATAGATCTTTCAGAAACGCAATAAAATCATCATAAATTTCGTCATCTTCAATTTTTCCTGCCGTCTGATTATAGATTGCTATTTTTTCACTACTTTTTTTATAGAGAATCGGATCGCCTGATGCCAATGTACCAATAACAATATAATCGTCACTTGGTCTTGAATTATCATTCACATCTATAACTGGCTTATGCTCAATGCCATACAATTGAATTCCAGCTGGTAAAAAAAAAGCTCCCCGCCATCAGAAAACAACAACCATTCTTTATATTTTTCTGGCAACTTAACACTATACTCTTTCTCAAATTCTGCAATCTTCTCTTCTGTGGTTTCTTCAAGAAAGCTCATTTTTCCTTTTTGGTTGAATTTATCTACAATCAATTTTATTTCTTCGGAAATCATCTTTATCACGCTCCTTATACAATCTTCTTATTTCGATAGAACCCCTAAGTAGTTAAATAGTGTATTCAGTCGTTTAATTTCTTCGTTATATATCGACTCTTGGTCATTAAAGCTTTGTACTCCAAGTGTAGCAACTATATGCTGCTTTGTATCAGAAATCTTATCCGCTGAAAGCAAATGGTCTAATAATATTCTATAATCATGAAGAATATATAATGGAGACATTACTGATGTTATATCTAAATTATTTACCGATAAAGAAAGTTTAGCCAAAATCGCTTCTATCAGCTTAATTGACTGCCATGATGTGTATTTAGCATTTCTTTCAGAAGAATCATATAGTACCTCATATAATTTTCTCATCTCGCTAACGTTAAACCCTTCAATAAGAATTTTATCGTAAGCGTTTATGACTTCTGCAACTGCAGTCTCAGTAAAAACAACTGGTCTCTTAACCTTTTTCTCATGTTCTTGACACTCATCAGTTAAATGTGATAAATCGACCGAATACTTTTTCCTTATGTTTGAAATGAATGCTTCTTTGTTTATCAAAATTCTTTTTTTCAATTATTGGCTCACTGAATACGCATTTCATTTGGGCTTGATAGAATTCAGAATCAATCAATAAATGGTCTGACGGAATATTAAATGGTTTTAATATTCCCTTTGTTTTATCATCCATACCGTCGATATCGCCAAGCCACATTATCAATTTCCCATTAGTATTAAATCCAAATGGAATATTCCAGTCATACTGATACAGTCCTGAAAAATCTTTCTTTGCAATATATCCGTAGCTTTCTGAGAATATTTCCACTTCATATTCTGGCATGGCCAAGAAAAAAACACCAGAGCTTCCTTTTCAAAATAAACTGGTGTCAGGAAACCTTCGACAGAATGTTCTTCATCGTAACACAAACCGGGAATATTGTAATAATCCCTATGGTCATAATCGTAATTTTGCTCAGTACAATATTCAAATTTTTTTCTTATAGCCAGTAGGATGAAATTCACCTATAGTCTGGTTTTTCCTTAACGGCAGTTCTATATGTGCCATCAATCATCTGTTTCGTATGTTTAGGCAAGAACTCATTTCCACATCTTTTACAACGTAATACAAGAATAGGCGAAAAATGCAATATCCTACCTTCAATGGTACAAGTTAAATCTGTTTCAATCAGCTCACAGCACCCATTACAGTTTGAGCACTCATCAAACCTATAGGTCTGATATTCTGTTATAAATTCATCGTATGAAGCGAAGCAACATTCCACAACTACTACTCCTTCCTTAACATCTATTCCACTGCCTGCAAACACCCAAAATGGTCGAGTTGCCGGATTGGTTGTCACCCTTTTTCATTTTCCAAAAATCATCCCAAAATGCCTGACATCTAATCCGCTGTCTCAAATCGTGACATCTAATCCGAGGTTACAACCTGACATACATTTTGCAGTGGATATGTTTCCATATAAGAAAACCGAGCTTTTTCAGAAGTCTGGCTTCAAATCAAACCTCCGAAAAAGCCCGGAAATACGCCGCTTTCTGGCTTTTATTTATCTTTCCTTGACATCAAGACTACCGTCTCGACATGTGTATCACTGTCCAAACTCATTTCCATATCTTCCTCAATAATCGGAAGCTTGAATTTGATGGATTTGAGCCACTGACCGTTTGGCTGTCGTTCCTCATAGATATGGATTTCAGAAATCAGCGATTCCATAATCTGTCGCTTCTCCTGCTCGTCCATGACAGCGTACAGCTTTTCAAAATAAATCAGCACTTTGTAGATATTGTCAGCAGTGAGTTTTTCTGCTTCTATTGCCATTTTCTTTGCTCTGGCTTCAATCAACAGATTCTCCGTATCCTCTATCTTATCATACATTTTATAAAGGCGATCATCAAGGTCTGCTTTACGCTTGATGTAGTGCTTATCATCTGGGTCAAGGGTATCAATCTCATCAATCAAACGGGACTTCGTAGCATAGCTCTGACGAAGCTGTTTTTCATAATTGGCAATCTCCTGTTCAATGGCGGATGTATCTATCTTCATATTGATTTTTTGCTGCATCATCGCCGCAAACTTCGGATTGCTGACCAGTTTGATAATAACCTCTGCAACAGCACCGTCCAGCAATTCCTCATTGATTTGCTTCTTGTATTCACACTTATGACCACGGGTCATAGTGCGGTGTTTGCAGCCATAATAGAAGAAATCCTTATATTTCGTGCCGTCCGGCTTGTGCTTGATGCTTTTGTTGCCGTACATTCCGGCTCCGCAAATAGGACATTTAAGTAATCCGGTCAGCAGGTGTACCTTGTTGTCTTTACCGTTGTTGACCTTTTCATACTTCTTCGCCTGAGCAAGAAGTTTTACTTGGGCTTCATGCCAGAGTCCTTCTGATACAATGGCTTCATGCAGACCGTCAACTAACAGATAATTTTCCTGCTCCACAAGTCGGTAATCATTGCGAGTTCCATGTACCTTTTCTGTTCTTCTCCTGCCGTAAGCAATTTTACCACAGTAAACGGGATTTTTCAAAATTCTGCGAATCAGGGCTGCATCAAACAGAGGATTTTTTCCATTCTGCCGCTGAATTTTGTTGATACCGTGATTGGCAAGGTATTTCGCAAGTCCGTTAGCTCCTATATCGGTATGCACATACTGGTCAAAGATAATGCGGATTGCCTCGGCTTCTTCCTCGTTGATATACAGCATACCTTTTTCCAATTTGTATCCGTAGGGAGCAAAACCACCGTTCCATTTACCCTCACGAGCTTTCTGGATTCTGCCTTCCATCGTCTGAACACGGATATTCTCACGCTCAATCTCGGCAACCGCAGAAAGCACGGAAATCATCAGCTTACCGGCATCTTTGGAAGAATCAATGCCATCCTCCTCACAAATCAGATTGACATCGAAATCTTGCATCACCTGTAAGGTAGACAGCACATCTGCCGCATTTCTGCCAAAACGTGATAACTTGAACACCAGCACATAGGACACGCCATCTTTACCGGACTTGATATCCTCCATCATGCGGTTAAATTCCAATCTGCCCTCAATGGACTTTCCCGATTTACCGGCATCCTCATATTCACCGACGATTTCAAAATCGTTGAACTCAGCATAGGCTTTCATTCTTGATTTCTGAGCATCCAAGGAGTAACCGTCTACCTGAACGGCAGTAGATACTCTCGTATAAATATATACTTTTGTTTTTTCTTTCATATCGCCATCCTCATTTGTGCCACAGCCTGTGGCATAATTCAGCTTTCATCGTCTGTTATTTTTTGCCGTCAGTTTTCTGTTCCAACATCTTTATCGAATTTAAATAATCATTTTCCACGTCGCTGAGCGTTCTTGTCTTATATTTTCGATATTCTCCAGTCGCTTTATCAACAGCCTGCTTATGAGTAATGCTTCCATTTCCAATTAAAAGCTGCTCTCCACTCATGGTAAGAATGCGATCCAGATGCTCTGCCCAGTCATGCATCGTCATTGCCTGTTCACGCTCTGCCTGACGTTCCGCAAAATCCAGATACCCGGATACAAGTTGTCCCATAGCACGAAGCTCTTTCTCATTCAGATAGTTTTTCGCAACAATCGCTTCTTTGAGTGTCGGCTGATTACCGGCAAAGGTGGTAAGTCCCATGAACTCTTTTTCCGCATCCGCTCTTGTATAAATCACTTCTGCCGCAGTCTGTCCGTGAATGGCATAATGAATTTTATTCTGAACCTTTTTGAAAAAACGGATAGAGATTTCCGCTTTCGGGTCGTAGTCAATGCTGGTGGCATAGATTTCAAGCACCTGACGATAAAACACCTTTTCCGATGCACGGATGTCTCTGATTCTTTCAAGCAGTTCCTTGAAATATCCACCGCCGCCCAGATTTTTCAATCGTTCATCATCCAAAGCAAAACCTTTTTTCATGTATTCTTTGAGAATGTTAGTTGCCCAGATTCTGAACTGTGTGCCACGCTTGGATTTTACACGATAGCCGACAGAAATGATAACATCAAGATTATAGTAGTCAACCTGATAGGTTTTTCCATCTGCCGCAGTTGTTGCAAAATTTGCAACAACTGACTCTCGCTGCAGCTCGCCTTCGGAAAATACATTTTTTATATGTCTTGAAATAGTAGATTTATCTCTCTGGAACAACTCTGCCATCTGGTCAATGGATAACCACACGGTATCCTCATCAAATGTGGTTTCAATTTTTGTCAATCCATCTTCTGTTGTGTAAATAATCATATTGGATTTTTGATTCATATCATCATAATTGTTCACCGGAACACCTCATTTCTAATTGTGCAACGGGGTATTGCGCTTTTATTCTATGTAGCTCTATGCGTTGAGAACAGTAGCTCTCGCATAGAGTTTGGACACTTATTCCACGACTATTATATTGTTGTTTTCCAGTTAATTCAATAGTGTCACTGGGTTCTTCAGATGTGTTTTCTTCCTCCAAACAAGACAACGGCTCCGGAAGATTATCAATATCCAGAACCGCCGCATATTTTTCTATTAAATTTGCAAGTAAATCGGCAAAACCATTCCATTTATCTGTCAATAGTGCTCTCCTTTCTTTTTCGTCCACGTTCCTGCGGAATGTCCTGTTTCTCTTTTCCTCTGGTCAAAACGGCATTAAGAAAAGCCCGTACCCTTTCAGGTGCGAGCTTGACAGCATCCAGATACGGCTGAGCCTGTTCCAGAAGTTTCTCATATCGTTTTTTCCATACCCCAGCATCTTTCTTGGCTGTTTCATATTTCTGCTGGTATTTTAATTTCTCCGCTTTTTCAGCAAAGCTGCTGACAGCATAATTTTTGAGAGTACGGCATTCATCGGGTGTCAAGACGATGTTCCCGGTAAAAGATTTCTTACCCATCGACTCCAGCTCCTGAACCGTCACCGCTATTCCGGTTGCCGCCTTAGTCTGTGCTTGCAGGGATTTAAGCTCCTGCTTTTTCTTCTCCGCAGCCTGTGTAGTATCGTCAAGCTGTGCTTCTTTCTGGTTCAGTTCCGCCGTCACAGCTTCCAGTCGCTGCTTTTCCTTTGCCACCTTAAACTGGGTCACAGTCAGATGTTCCTCGGTGCTGTCACGCTCTCCACGTTCCACATCGGTATATCCGGCAGCTCTCATGTGCTGAAAAAAATCATCCTGTAAAACAGAATAGGATTTTCGGAGAACAGGCTTACCATTGACTTGCAGAATTGGTTTTCCATCTTTGTCCACAGCAGGTTTGGACAGCCACTTTTTACTGCGGCTGACCTGCATAATGGTTTCCTTTACCGTTCCTCTGAGAGCTTCATCCTTGCAGCGTTTCGACCACAAAATCTGTTTCTCCACCACAGGGACATAGACCACATGAAGATGATAATGGAACACGTCCTTGCCAAGTGCTTCGGACATCGCCCGGTTAATCTCGTCAGCGTGCATGACTGCCGAGAGGATATACTGTTCACCGCCAACAATCTCCACAGCGGATTTATAGGCTTCCTCATAAAACTGTCTGGCGTATTCATAACCGCCGTGATTGTCGAAGTACGCAGAGTTCACATCAAAGACCATTTCGTTGAAATGGACGGCATCCGCCTTCAGACCTCTGGTGGAAATGATGTTGTCAGCTTTCATCTGCTCAAACATTTCAGCGTAGCTCCCGGTAGGTTCTTTGAAGTGTACGTTGAGGGAACTTCTTTCCGGGATAATATCTTCGTTACTGTATATTTCTTTTTCACGCTCATTGTGTGCCTGTGCATCTCCGATGTCATTATCTGTGACATCCATATTTCTTGCACAGGTACGGTCAACTCCGTCATTTCTTGCCATATTTTTCCTTCCTTTCTTTGGGATTTGCAGACAGGTAGCTTTGGAAAGGCACTTCTGCGGAAGTGTAATAACCCACTATGACACTTTCATCCATACTGGCTGCAAAGTGCCGTGGGCTCTCCCGAGGGGCTCTCCGAGGGTAATGCGGTCGCTGCGGCGACCTCTGCCGAACATCAGAAAGTTGTCTGCTCCTCTTTCCAATGTCCGGCACGGACGGCTGCTGTTTTGCGAAACCGCCCCGTCCGTTGACAGAAAAAAGACTGACTTTTTCCTGTCATTTGGGTACGTCACGAAGGTTTTATACAGGAGTGATTTACGCTCGTACGCTGTGTACGTACGTACCAAAAAATCAATCCCGCCATTCCTCCGGTACGTACGTACACGGCGAAACGTCGTAAAACCCATTTATATTCGGACGGGCTACGGCTTCAATTCCCATGAATCCCCACACCCTGCGCCCGGCAGAGTTTGTGATTTTGTTGGTGTGTTCCAGATTGTAGCGACTTAAATTTGCCACCACACTGTCACTAAAGCTGCGGGATTTCAGGGGCGGCAGAGAATTTTCCTCACACCACATCCGATAAATTTCGTACAGCTCCTTGGAGCTGATGGAAGCATCCGCTTTCAGCCGGATATAGCCCTCAGACTCCATGAAGTCGAAAATATTGTTGTTGTCACGCTTGACGGACTCTCGGTTGGTTTTGGTGCGCTCACTTTCCGTGAATTTGAAATTGTTGGCAACCAGACGCTGCAATCCCTCAAACGCCCAGAGGAAAATGCCCTCCACCTCAGCTTTCATCTTCTGGGCGAGGTCAGGGTCATCCATTCTTCCGGCAGGCTTTTCCTTTGTGGTCAGCACAAGCTGTCTGCGGTAGAAACCGTCACTTCGGTCATACAATGCCTGTAAATCTCCATTGGAGAAAGCCAGCAGACGGGCGAACATCCAGCCCTGATAGCTCTGTTTGCCCTTGCGCTCCAAATCCATTTTCCCTTGAGCTGTCACAATGGATTTCACATAATTGGTCTGGCGCAAGGCTTCCATTCGCATATCATCATCCACGCATAGGAGGATATGCTCCAGATCGGCACGGGCAAAATCGGTTCTCAGAGATTTTACCAATGCTTCCGTCCTTCATGGAACTGCCCAGCATTTGCCCCAGCACCGCACCGATTTGGGATTTACCCTCGCCGCCATTGCCCTTAATGACCATCATCCTCTGTCCTTTATTGGAGGGAATCAGGCAATAGCCGATAAATTCCTGCAAGGTAGGGATGTCCTCCTGGTAAAGCAGACCATTCAGAAAGGAAAGCCACAGCACAGGTTTCGGAGTATCCGGGCGATAGAAAACCGGGAGCCTGTTTCTCACAATATCCGCCTTCCCTCTGTAAAAGTGCCGTCCAGCATGAGCGTACCGTTTGCCAGATGAATCCTGTCCTGCTCCGGCGGGGAAGTCCTCCACATGAGCCGCCAGCTTCATAATCTCAATGATGTTGCTGATTTTGCGGGGAATGTTGTTCACGGCACAATATTTCAATTCTTCAAAGATTTCGCCACGAAGCGGCAGGTCGTCCGTCACCCTGCCATCAGGTGTGAAAAAAAAGCTCCGTTTGCAAAGATAATCTGACGGGTTCTCAGAAAATCTTCACAAAACAGAGCTTCATTGATACTCTTGCCGTCAAAACCACATCGGCACATTCATTTCAGGCAATTTCCTGTTCTCTGACATGGCAGCGCACCTCCTTTTTCTGCTCGTCCAGTCGTGCTTGCATTCTTGCAATCGTTCCGTCTGTCAAAAAGTTCCTTGACGGTATCAGCCCTTTCTTCCTGATCGCTCATAAGGAGCAAATCGTTCAGATACTCCACATATTCCAGCTTGTGGCAAGCTTCCACGAATCTCTCATCCAGCTCGTCCTCCGGTGCTTCAGGAGCATATTGCTCTTTCCAGTCCTCCAAAAGATGAAGATACCAGGACAGCACGTTCATGCAAAAAATTCTCGTCCCGCTTCAACTGGTTCACACGGGGACGGTACTTCTTTACCTGTGCCACCACGGACGGACGGCTGGTGTCCAGTCCGAAAATCCGCAGCCAGTCTCTGCGCTGCTTCATAGGCAGACAGGTCAAGCAGCCTTGCCACAAAGTCAATCACATCTCCCTTTGGCACCGCAGCCGAAGCAATAGAAATTAATCCTCGTTCAGTTTCAAACTTGGATGCCTGTCATCGTGGAACGGACAGCAAATCATACTACTTCGATTGACTTTCAGCCCGTAGTAGTCGGCGGCTTGCCTGAGCGTGACCGCCGCCTTGACTGTTTCAAAAATGTTCATTTGCGTAACCTCCTTGATTTTTTCAATGATTTTTTTCATCTGCCTGAATATACGCAGAAAAAAACGCTTTCAACTGAAAAATCAGGCACTTCCGCAAGCAAAGCAAAAAGCCGCCCCGAAAACTTGCAAAAATGCAAGTTCCGAGACGGCAGTGTTCACAAAAGTTGGTTGATATTGTTCCGTAAATAGAATATAATTGAAGTTAATATGAATCAGGAGGGACGATACAGAAATGAAATACCTGTCTACATTTGAAGCTGCTGAGAAATGGGGAATCTCTCCTCGGAGAGTCGGTATCCTCTGCAACAATGGCCGCATACCGGGCGCACAACGGGCAGGAAGCCGCTGGATCATCCCGGAGGACGCTGAAAAGCCGACAGATGCCCGCATCAAAAGCGGAAAATATATCAAACAGAAAGTTGACAGAGGGGAGGAAGCATAATGGCAGATACTTATTTACCCGCCGATGTCCGAAAAAGAATCGTTGATGTGATGAGAGAACGCAAGATGACCCAGCGAGAGCTGGCACTTCGGATTGATGTAAATGAAAGCACAATCAGCCGCTTCCTCAGCGGAAAGACTGAGAAGTTGAGCGAAGAAAGCGTTATCCGCATCGCCAGAGTGTTCAATGTCTCCACGGATTTTATCTTGGGTACTACCGTAATCCCGGACAAAAAGAACTACGATATTTCAGAACTAGGGTTATCTGTTGAAGCTGCAAAGAACCTTTATACCGGAAAAGTCAACAATGATGTTGTCAACCGTCTATTAGAAAATCCCCGTTTCGCCACGGTTACTTATATGATTGCACAGCATTTGGATGATACCCTTGCAGGAGGATATGCCGCACAAAATCAGATGTATGCTACCCTCAGTTCCATGCTGCTGGGGATAAACAAAACCAGTGCCGCAGTACAGGCAGCCAGAACCGCCAATGCTATGAAAGTTCCCGCTTATCAGGCTGACCAGACTACGATCCAGAACACCTTTATGACGGTGGTTAAGGAAATCAAGAAAGAAGCAGGCAGCGATTTAGCCGCAGCAAAGGCAATCGGAAAAGAAACCACTGAGAGGATGTTTACCGAGCTGACCAAGGGACAGGATACGCCCATTCCGACCATTACGCCGGAAGCTGTTGCAGATGCCGTCACGGGCAGTATTTCTGGTGTCGATGGAGTCAATCAGGAAGCTCTGGACAACTTTAATCATGCCCTGCTGGGGCTAATGCAGACAATGGTGCTGCCGGAAGATGATGGACAAGATAACTAACGAGCAGCTCTGTATTGCGGCGCAGGGCGGCGACAAATGGGCAGAAAATGCCCTTGTAGAGAACAATCTGCAGTTCATCCGAAAAGACGGCATACGAAATATGGAGCGCACAGCTGGAACTGAACGTTGCCCTTGGCATTGAACTGAACGATTTGGTGCAGGAGGGCTCATTGGGGCTTCTGGGCTGTATAAACAGCTTCCAGCCTGACTACGGGAACAAGTTTTTGACCTATGCTGCCCCGGCAATCCATAATGCCATGATGGACTACATCCGCAGGCAGAACCCCACTTTTGAAGCCAAAAATCTGGACTGTATCATCCGTCTGGATGAAGTCAAAAGGGACGAAAACAAGGGGCGGCATGAATTTATAGCGGATTCCAGAGTAAAGAACCCGGAACAGATTTACATTGCCAATGAAACTCACGAAGAAATCCATACAGCTCTGCAAATGATTGACGAGCGAGAGAAAGCTTATCTCCGGTATCGCTTTGGATTTGAGGATGATGTACTCCATCCCTTGAACGAAACAGCGAAGCACTTCCACCTGTCAGAGAGCAGAGCAAAATCCACTGAGAAACTGGCTCTGGATAACTTTTGGCTGGAACTGCCTTGGTGGTACTAAATATTCAAAGAAAGGGACATGTAATCATGGAAAAATATAAAATACTCATCATCGAAGATGACCCAATCATTCAAACTGAATTACAAGTTCTGTTAAACGGAAACGGATATGAGGCATCCGCAGTTACTGACTTTACATCAGTTATGCAAGCGGTCAAAAATACTCATCCCCATTTGATTTTGCTGGACATAAAGCTGCCACAAGAAAGCGGCTACTCAATCTGTTCTCAAATCCGCAGTTTTTCCAATGTACCGATTATCTTTGTAACAAGCTGTAATACGGACATGGATGAATTGAACAGTATTTTGCTGGGTGGAGATGCTTTTATCACCAAGCCTTATAACACATCAATTCTGCTGGCAAAGATTTCATCCTTGATGAAACGAGCTTACCCGATAGAACAAATTGAGCGTCTGAATTGGCAAAGAGCGATTCTTCACCTAGAAAGTAGCACGATTGAATATGACGGTAACCAAGCAGAACTGACAAAGAATGAATTGAAAATATTATATTATCTTTTCAAACACGCAGGAAAGATTTGTTCCCGTAATGATATTGTAGATTATCTATGGGACAATCAGCTATATGTGGATGACAATGCCTTGAGCGTCAATATCAACCGCATCCGGGAAAAACTGGCGGGCATTGGCCTGACGGATTTTATCAAGACAAAGCACCGCCAGGGGTACACGATATGAACAGCAAACGGTATTGGAAAAACAGGCTTCCATTTCTGCTGACGAACCTTGTTTGCATGGCTGCGCTCACTGTATTTTTGCTGGTGTGCGGCAATTTGGCTTCCGCAGTAGTATTGATCCTGATCGTATGGGCATTGATTTTGCTGATGGGACTTGTCCTCACTTACTGGAAACGAAAGCGGCAGATGAAAAAACTTCTGGATATGGCGGAGCAGCTTTCCGAAAGATACCTCATTTCCGAAGTGATGGAGCTACCAGGAACAGGCCGAGGACCAGGTTTACTATCAGCTTTTGAAAATGGCCGGAAAATCCATGTTGGAGCAGATTGGAGAGGTCGAGCGGGAACGCCTGGAGTACAAGGAATACATTGAACAATGGATTCACGAAATCAAAACGCCCATTACTGCCATGAAACTTCTATGTGAAAACCATCGGATGGACTGGACAAAAGAACTTCTGCTGGAACTGGAAAAGACCAACCGCTTTACCGAACAGGCTCTTTATTACGCCCGCAGTGAGCATACAGAGAAAGATTATTCTGTCCGGGAAATGGCACTGTCCCAAGTGGTGCATGGGGCGATTGCAGATAATAAATATCTGCTGCTCCAAAGTGGTATGCGTCTGGAAGTGGAGGAAATGCAGGATACGGTTTATTCAGATGAAAAGTGGGTGCGTTTTATCCTAAATCAACTGATTGCCAATGCGGTCAAGTATCGTACGAAGCAGCCGGTTCTCCGCATTTCTACTCATAAATGGCAGGATCAGGTTGTCCTTGTCGTGGAGGACAATGGAATCGGGATTGCTGCGTCAGATCTGCCCCGTATCTTTGAAAAGGGATTTACCGGTCAGAATGGTCGTCTGATTCAGCAGTCCACGGGCATTGGTCTGTATCTGTGCAAACGGCTCTGTGAAAAGCTGGGCATTGGCATTACGGCGGAGTCGTCGGAACATGGCACAGCCATTTCCCTTTCTTTTCACATTAACTGTCTGATTCATGAAGTGCAGAACTGAAAAGCGTTCTGCACTTCTTACATTTTTGTTAGAACTTTGTAAGAAAACTTGATACAAACGAAGCCGCTCTTATTTTACAATAGAGATCAGAGGTGATAACAATGAAAGAAATTTTGAAACTGGATCATATCCAAAAATATTACGGAAATGGCGGAAATGTTACAAAAGCAATTCGGGACATCAGCTTTTCCGTTCAAGAGGGAGAATTTGTAGGAATTATGGGAGCATCTGGCTCCGGCAAGACTACCCTGCTCAACTGTATTTCCACCATTGATACCGTCAGTGCGGGACATATCTATCTGGACGGAACCGATGTGACGGAAATCAACGAAAAACAGATTGCCCGGTTTCGTCGGGAGAATCTTGGATTTGTATTTCAGGATTTTAACCTGCTGGACACGCTGACCATTTCGGAAAACATAGCCCTGGCGCTGACCATCAACAAGGTTCCAGCAGGCGAGATTGATGGGCGGGTGCGGGAAATAGCCGGAAAGCTGAATATCACGGATATTCTGGACAAATACCCCTATCAGGTGTCCGGTGGCCAGAAGCAGCGGTGCGCCTGTGCCAGAGCCATTATCAATCAGCCTAAGCTGATTTTGGCGGATGAACCCACCGGTGCGTTAGACAGTCACTCGTCCCAGATGCTGCTCTCGACGATCCAGAGTATCAACGAAGATCTCGGAGCCACGATTCTGATGGTGACACACGATGCTTTCTCGGCAAGCTATGCCAATCGTATTCTCTTTATGAGGGACGGAGCAATCTTTACGGAAATCCGTAAGGGTGATGATTCCCGCAGGACTTTCTTTGAAAAAATCCTGGATGTCCTTACCATGATGGGAGGGGGCATGAGCGATGTACGCTAAACTTATTTTCAAAAATGCAAAGCGGTCTGTGAAGGACTATTTGATTTATATTGTGACCATGACACTCTGTGTCACCCTGTTCTATGCGTTTTTGTCTATCAGCAGCACCCATTATCATCCGACCATTGGTGCGGAATATAATATTTCCCTGCTGGCTGGAGGTATGAAACTGGCAATTTGCGGGATTAGTTTGCTTTTGTTGTTTCTGATCCACTATGTCAATCGTTTCATGCTGAGAAAAAAGCAAAAGGAGTTTGCCGTTGAGGCAACCTTGGGAATGGAGCAAAAAACCATAGGCCTGCTCTTTTTTGGAGAGACTTTTTTCCTGCTCATATTCTCTGTGTCGGTGGGAATCCTTCTGGGGATGGTCGTTTCTCAGGTCATTACGGCTATGCTGCTTGCTTCTTTTGGGGAACCCTACGCTTTTTCTTGGTCGTTTTTTTCCCGGATACTGTGCTGTTGACCGTGGGCTTCTTTGTTGTTTGCCAGATTCTGGTTGGAGTCGGGAATGTCAGAATTCTCAACAAAAGCAGGATTATTGAGCTTATGACGGCAAACCGTCAGAATGAAAAACCGCTTCATAAAAGCAGATGGATGCCGATGATCTGTATTTTCTATGGCATTCTGCTGCTGTGGATGCTGGAGGTAGGTGCTGTAAAATATCATTTTTACTTCGATTCCAGACATCCGCTTCCTGTAAAGCTCATGTATTGGGGGAATGTCCTTTTCCCTGCACTGACGCTGCTTTGGGCAATCGCAGGTGCTGTTTTACACAGAAAAATAGGGTTTTCCCGATATCTTTGCGGACTTCTGGCTGGTGCTGTATTGACCGCTATCCCGATTTTTTCCATCGCAGAACTGGAAAAAGCCTACTTCCTTGATTTGACGCTCCAACTCTGAATCAATATTTGCTGTTTGGGGTTGCGGATATTTTGTTTATCATTTCCGCAGTCATGTATTTATCGAATGCGGCGCTCCTATACTGGAAGGAGTCTAAAGTGTCCCGCAAATATCACAATACGAGTTTATTTCTGTTTGGACAGCTTTCCTCTAAGCTGGCTACCAATACGAAAACGATGACGATCATTTGTGTGACCCTGACTTTTTCTATCTGCTTGTTTGTCATTGCGCCGGTTTTAACGGGATGGAGTCTGGGCTATTTGGACAGTCGGGCTGTCTATGATATTCAAATTTCAAGCCGCTACAACGATGTTTATGAAGTGGAAAATCTTCCGGATACAGACTATGGGGAAATTACTGCGTTCATAGAACAAAACAAAATAGCGATAAAGGACGATTTGACTTTTTCGGAATATCTTCCCAAGCAAAGCGACTTTCACCAGCGAGTAAAGTACAATTTTCCTCCCTTGGCGATCGCACTGAAGGATTATAACGCTGTTCGGAAAATGTTGGGATATGAACCTATTATCTTACAAACGGATGAATTTGCTACCCACTGGCATCGTGCAGCAGAGGACAAGGATATTGAAAACTACATTGCTGAGCATACCTTATTGAAACTGACGCAGGCACCCTGAAACTCAGTGAGAACGCCGTGTTTCAGGAGCCTGTGGGGGAATCCATCTATGATCTTTATACAGATGTGGTGTATATCATACCTGACGAAATAGCGCAAGTCTTGCTTCCGGTACAGCGCAACCGATTTGTGATGACCCAATATCCGCTTCCCTTCAAAACGGCAGAAATGCTGGAACAGCTTCTTGGGCGTTCTTATCCAGAAGATCCTGATAAAGACAATCTGGCAGGATACAGTACAACTGTCCATACTACGGAAGTGAACCGTATAATCGCCCTTAACTTTATCCTAAAAGCGTCCTTGATCTATGGTGCAATTGTGCTGATGGTGATGTGTCTTACCGTGCTGGCTCTTCAGCAACTCCTAGATGCAGAAAAAAACAACTACAGATTTTCGGTTCTGCAAAAAATGGGAGTGGAAGAGAAGGACCTGCATACTTTGGTTCTAAAACAGCTTGGTGTTTGGTTTGGGATGCCGATCACAGCGGCAATCGTTGTAGCAATTATTGTGATTGGCTATTTTCTTCAAAGTGTTTCTGCTGAAATCTCAGCTTATATTGGCTGCGGAGCCTTGATGGTACAAGTAGGGATTATCATTTGTATTCTTTTCTTACTGCTGATATGCTACTTCATAAGTACATGGATATTGTTTAAGCGGTCCATTTCGGAGAACTGATAAAGTCACAGTACAAAAAGGAAAAGCCGCCTGTATGAGCATTTGATATGCCCGCACAGGCGGCTTGCTTTATCTCTGGTAATCAGTCCAAAGGGTTATATTCTGTAACAGTTTTCAGGTATGTTTCCGGGTCGCCGTTGAGAATTAAATCCGCATAGGCTGCCGGATCGTTGTAAATCAGCCAGTCCAGCTCTGACCGCTGATACATATTGTCTGCAACCTCGTTCTCCACGGCGGTGCAGTCAATGGAAATCATGCTGCCGTCCAAATACCGCAGTTCTACGCAAGCGGTATTCATATTGAACTCACAAGAAAGTAAACTCTCCATTTTGCCCTCCTTAGATCATGCCGAAGTGCTTGAGCGCCTCCTTGATTGCTTTTTCCTTATCGGGCGGGCATTGGGGCTGTTTTGTATCATCGGACTTCGGTTTGTTGTAATTTTTCGCTCGATGATACCGCATTTCTGCTTCACCTGAGCGATATACAAGCTGCTGACCTTGAGTCCGGTATGCTCCAGCACATATTCCTTGATTTCCGAATAGGTGGCTTTCTTCTCTGCATCGGTGAGATCAAGTTCGTCCATGTGGATGTCTACCTCGATATGTTGCTTCGCATTAAGTTTGGACAACAAACA